>Ga0209099_1000304_pt1 | contig 59330 bp, 51 predicted proteins | sample AD_JPNHW2_MetaG_FD_184430 | JGI IMG/M metagenome (GOLD analysis project Ga0209099, IMG submission 184430) | Active sludge microbial communities of municipal wastewater-treating anaerobic digesters from Japan - AD_JPNHW2_MetaG (SPAdes) (version 2) | ecosystem: Engineered > Bioreactor > Anaerobic...
GGGAGGGGTCGACCGCTGACCACCCTCCCATGCGGGTGGGGGGGTCGGTGCGGTTTTAAAAAATAGTGGAGGGGGGGTTGGTTGTCGACCCCCCCTGGACCCGATATGAGGAAAACAGGTTCCGTACTAAAATTGCATGCCGAAAAAATGGTTTTAGATCAGGTTGAGGTTGTTACACTCGCGTTCGTGGTTGCATTCACGGTCGAATTCGCGATCGCAGTAGTCTTCACCGGGATCGGAACCTTTGTTGGCGTGGGTGTCGGAGTGGGAGTTGCTGCGGGCTTGAGATTCACGAGCAGATCCACAACACCCTTGGGAACGCTCGTGGACTTCTCAGCGACCTTGGTGCCATCCTTGTACACTTCAACGAGCAGTTTATCTCCGGTCCCGTCCATCTTCTGGAGGTTCACTGCGACAACGCCCTCGCTGGTCGGGATCTGGTACAACTTCTCGCCCGTATCGGCAACCGCCATCTGGTCGCCCGCGGTCCCCACGGTTCCCTTGAACAGGTCCGTATACACGACCCGCACCCAGACGCCCGATGCCGGTACGATACTCGAGACGGATGATGTTGTTGTTACGGTAACGGGGGTTTCCCCGGAGGTTTCAGTCGTGGCTGCCGTTGTTACGGGCATTATGGTTTTGGCTGGGGTGACATGGGTTGTTGGCGGGACCGTTGTTGATGGGGTAATAACCTCTACCGGTGTCTGGGGGGTGGTCCCTCCCCCGGTTAACATGGGCAGGATGAACACCGCACCGATCACAATCAGGACAACCAGAACCAGGGCGCCGATTATGATCGGCTTCTTGCTCCGGGCCGGGGCTGATGGAATTGCAGGCGGGAGTGCTGGTGCCGGCGGCATCGGGGGTTCACTTGAAGGTGATGCCTCCGTTGCAGGAGCAGGCTCCGTGCTGGACCCGATGACCGGCCACGATACTCCCGTTGTGGCCGGCGTTTCAGGAGCGGGCGCGTCATCTGCCGGATCCGCGACCGGGGTCTGCAGGGTTTCGTGGGTATGGGACGCATACGGGCTCGGTATGACCGGTGCCACGGTCGTCCGGGGGACCGAGTCCTCGATCAGCGGCTCGATCGAATGGATGACCTCTTCAATGGGCCGTTCCTTGTTGTAGGTGCCATATGCCGGGGGTGTGTGGACCTGGACCTGGGGGACCTGCGGGGCCGCGGGTTCGTTTGCTGTTGCCAGGTGAGCTTCGATCTCCGAATCGGTCACTACCGGCGTCCCGCACTTGTTGCAGAACGCAGATTCCGGGGGAACGCGGGAGCCGCAACGGTTGCAGAATGATCCGGTGGGCATGGTCGAGGTTTCGACCGGCACAGGCATTTGCGGCGTGGTATCTACGATCTTCTTTATGGGACCCGGTCGTGCAACTTCGATCTTCCTCTTCTGGGTGGGCATTGGTGGCACATTTACGGCTTCCACGTGGACTGAAGAGGGATACATATCCGCAGCATCCTGGTAGGACTCAGGAGGATACTGGGGATCCGGCATAATGGGATGACGTACACCCGATGCAATCATCTGCTTGAGGGCCTTGACCCATTCATCACTCTCACGTTTCCGTTCTCCTCCGCTCACCTTGGAGAAGGTGAGGATCATCTGCCGCGTGGCGCCCGTCGGGGTGATGATGGAGAGGGTGATCGTGGAGTCGCGGATAGCATTCTCACCGGGCTCGATATCCCGAACGGTAGCAAGCAGGATCTCCTGGGGGGCGATCAGATGTTTTTTACTATCGACAAGGATAAGGCGGCGGGTCGTGAGAACCGCTTCGAATGAGACGGACTTGACCTTGATGTTTTGTGCTTTAAGGACAATCGACTCGTCACTGTATAAATCCGGATATGCCATGCAACCACGCTCTGTATCTGTTATATCTGCGTTGCCTGAATAAAAAAAGCATCTGTGAACCGGAGTCCGGTTCAGAGATATTCCTGATCATTGAGGTAGGGGCGGATCACCGTCGGCACCAGCACCGAGCCGTCCTCCTGCTGGTTGTTCTCCAGTATAGCCCGCAGGACACGGGACGTGGCAATGGCCGTGGAATTGAGGGTGTGGATATGTTGTTTTGATTCGAAATCGTTCTTGTCCCGAACCTTGATGTTGAGGCGCACGGCCTGGTACGAGGTGCAGTTCGAGCAGGACACTACCTCTTTATAGGCGTTCTCCCGCGGCATCCAGACCTCAATATCGTATTTTTTCGCTGCCACCGTGCCGATATCACCCGTACAGATGTTCACGACATGGTAGGGAAGATCCAGACTACGGAACACGTCCTCAGCATTCTGCAGGAGTTCCTCGTGGATCTGCCACGAGTCTTCCGGTTTGCAGAAGACGAACTGTTCAACCTTGGTAAACTGGTGGACGCGGAAGAGTCCTTTGGTGTCGAGGCCATGTGCCCCGATCTCGCGGCGGAAGCAGGGCGAGATCCCGGCAAGACGGAGCGGAAGATCCTTCTCTTCAAAGATCTCGTCCTGGTACATGGCGCCGATCGGGTGCTCGCTCGTGGCGATCAGGTACGCATCGTCGCCATCGATCTTGTACATCACCTTCTCGAAATCCCCGAGATCGGTGACGCCCTCGTAGGATGAGCGGTTGATCATATACGGGGGAATGACCGGGGTGAATCCTTTCTTTGCCAGGAGGTCAATCGCAAAGCGCTGGAGCGCCATGTCGAGAAGTGCAAGATTGCCTTTGAGGAAGTAGAACCCCGCGCCCGAGGTCTTTGCCGCCCGTTCAAAGTCCGCCCAGCCGTGCTCAACGGCCAGCTGCCCGTGGTTCTTGATCTCAAACAAGGGGGTCCGTGGCGTACCAACCTTTTTGATCTCAACATTCTCCGTATCGTCCTTTCCTGCCGGCACGCTCTCGTGAAGAATGTTGGGAAGGCGCATTAAGATCGCATGGATGGCGTCCCTGATCGCTTCCTGTTCGGCATCGCAGGCCTTGATCCGCTGCGGGAGGGCTGCCGCTTCAGCCATAAGGGGACCGGCATCCTGCCCGGCTTTCCGGGCGGCATTAATGTCGCGGGCGATCGTGTTGCGGCGCTGGCGGATCTGGTCGGTCTCCACCTTCAGTTCGCGGGAGCGGGCATCTTTGATGAGAACTTCATCGACCCATGCGATCTTCTCAGTATCGTTGCGCTTTTTGAGATCCGCCTTCACAATCTCCGGGCTGGCCCGTACGAACCTGATATCAAGCATCCGATAATCGCCTCTCCGCTATGGTACTGATATATTATTGAATTCATTATCATTTATCGCCTTCCTTTTTGTGGATCCGGGGGGATTACCCCGTCCGACCAGCGGGCATTTGTAGTGGTACTTCATATCTCTGATCAGGATACCGCATGGCAGCCATTGCCTTTTCATCAACGGACATACGGGACATTGAGATCATCCGACCGCTCTGGGAGCAACTCAACGAGCATCACCATGAACAGTCACGGTACTTCCGGTCATTCTACGAAACTTTGACCTTTGACGACCGTAAGACGTACTTTGAGTGCGCATCTTCCAGGGGGGCACTCCGGATCGAGCTGGCTGAAGATACATCAGCCGCTCATGTTGTCGGGTACTGCGTGGGATCCCTCTCCCCGGAACGGTACGGGGAGATCGAGTCGATCTTTGTGGAAGCACCGTACCGAAGGTCAGGAACAGGCTCGGAACTGATGCAACGCATGCTTGCATGGCTGGATGCCTGCGGGGCGGTACGGAAACGCGTTTCAGTTGGCAATGGAAACGAGGTTGCAGGGGAGTTCTACCAGAGATTCGGTTTTTATCCGCGGCTCACGGTGCTTGAGCAGAAGACGGAGTGATGCCCGTACGAGCACCGGGGGAGTGACCATGAGCCCTCATTTTATCATCTCCTGTTGGCAAAGGAAGATAGGAATACACATGGCTGATTTTTCCTATATCTGCAAGAACCTCGGTGGTTCGGCTCCTACAAAAGGTAACGAGTCTGGTACCGCCACCTGCACACGCCACCTGGAGACCGGAACCTTCTGTAATGCAGATAGTACGGAGGGAGCCGCTGCTGGCAAAGAACTGTGCCCATCCGCAGATTACCTGAAGATTCTTACCCTCAAGAAAAAAAAGTGGTGACGTTTAATCCTCAGGTCCGGATTTTATACTCAAATACCTGATCGATCACCTTGTATTCGGCTCCGGTATGGTATCGGACGATCACTTCCACGCGATCCGTCTTCTGGGTTCCCTGCAGGTCAACATGACTTCCGATCTGTACCGGCCTGAATGTCTCGGTTATGACCGTTCCATCCGAGCGCGTGAGCCGTACGAGAATATCGCGCACCCCATACTGACCTTTTCCCCCCATGTACATCACCGAGACAAGGAAGGAGCGCGGGTCACGCTCGGTCTGGAGGGTGATCCGCAGGTTCTCAGGGGGCTGCTCAACGGGTCCGGGAACAAACGAGATATTCTCCACCACCTCCACCGGGCTTGCCGTTGCGGTCACGGCGGGAGACGGTGCGACCGGCTCCATTGTCGCAGAAGGGGTGATTATCGGGAGCACCGTACCGGATGAGTCATCATGACCTAAGAGACCGGCACTGAGGAGTGTCGAAATGCCGGCAAGAATCAGGATGAGGGCAAGGATGATCAGGAGCATTCCGCCATAGTGTACCCAGATCTCTTTTGGGTGGAGGCGGGATCGGCTGCCGGCAGGAATCGTGATCGATGCACGTTTCGGTTTTTTCAGGAATTTCATCACAGGTGCAGGAGGTTCTGACCCTGCGGTCTCTTCCTTTAAACCGGGCGTCTCCGCCCCGGGAAGCATCATCTGCGGATCGGGCAGCATGTCAGGGTTGTTCAGCGAGGGTTCCGGAGGCTGACCGGATTCGCCATCGTTATCCCCTTGTTGATCCGGCGATGCACCTATCATCGTCCCGCAGGAGGGACAGAACCGTGAGTTGGGCTCGAGCATGGTGCCACAGAGCGTACAGGCCGGTGGAGACGTAACGCGTGCCCCGCAGTGATCGCAGAACTGCGTATTCGGGCGCACCGGCGTCCCGCACCGGGGGCATACCACGGTGGAATTCATTGATGCTGGGTCTTCCATGAGATCTCCTGTACGAGCCGAACACCAGATCCGGTGTACTACGGTTTTTCGCCGGAATAATTAAATACCCTCTATTGGTGCCAGGTGCTTCCCCCCATTCCCCATAACCTTCTATTGCTGCAATACCTGAGTTATAATGGGAGTGTATCGGATGGAGACTGGAGACTATGGGGATTTCTGGGACGCAGATTATCGTACCAAAGGAGATCTCTACGGCGGTGCGCCCCGAGCCATTCCGGAATTCCCTCACGGGGCCACGGTACTCGAGCTCGGGTGCGGGAATGGAAAAACATTGTCTGGCCTCTGCCGGCAGCACCAGTCAATCGTGGCAATCGATTATTCTTCCCATGCTGCACACCTCGCGCGGATGAGGGCATACCCGGAACCCGGGCCGGAGATAGTGGTGGCCAATGCCCTGAATACGCCATTTTGCGATCATACCTTTGATGCCATAACGGCCTGCCATATGCTCGGCCACTGCACGGCTGATTCGAGAATCGCCATTATCAACGAACTCATGCGCCTGCTCCGGCCCGGCGGCCGGATCTGGTTCTGTGATTTCTCGAACCGGGATTTCCGGTTCGGTAGCGGTCGACAGGCCGAACCCGGGACGTTTGTGCGGGGTAACGGGATCGCAACGCATTATTTTTCAGAGGATGAAGTGCGAAATCTCTTCTCCGGCTTTGAGACTGCGTTCCTCCGCTTTGATGAATGGAACCTGCGGGTTAAGGGGATAGACCATCTCCGTTCCGAGATCTCTGCATTGTTCCAAAAACCCCCGGTTGACCCATAGCCTTTTAGAAATCTTTTATTGCCACCGCACCCACCTTCCCTCATATGAATACCATTTCAAAAAAAGCCATCCTTACAGCCAGCCTCGTCTTCTGTTTCCTGCTGGCCGGCATTCCTTGTGCCGCGGCTCTCGGGGGAGGAGAAGGCTGGGTCCGTGTTGTCTGCAATGTTGACGGGGCATCCGTCTATTTTGACGGGCAGTACAAAGGAGTGACCGCGGGGGGTTCCCTCTCGGTCCCGGTCTATACGACCGGAACACCGTACGAGACTGCAACCGTGGAGAGGGCCGGGTATACCCCGTATTCGTCTGTGATCACCATGCCTTCAGAAGGCCAGACCACCACCATCTATGCCACGCTGAACCCGTTTCCCACGCCCACTCCCGAAACATATGGATCGATCTCGGTAAGCTCGCAACCCTCCGGTGCATCCATTTACTTCAATGATAATTACCGGGGCACGGCCCCGCTCCTCATATCGGATGTCTACCCGGGCAGTTACACCATACGGGCAGAGAAGGCCGGGTATGCAGCCTACACGACCACAGCCCGGGTCTCTTCCGGCAGCCGCACCAGCGTATACTGCCCGATGTCGGCACTCGACACATCCGGGGCATTGTACGTGATCTCCACTCCAACGGGTGCAAATGTCTACCTCGATGCTGCCTATAAGGGAATCACGCCCATCACGCTCACTCACGTCGCGACCGGCACCCATATCCTGCAGATCGATCATCCCGGTTATTATGACTGGAAATCTTCGGTCAGCGTACCGGCCGGCGGCACAAGAACCATCGATGCCACGTTGAATCCAATGTCAACAAGTACCAACGGGTGGCTGTACGTCTCCTCAAGCCCCGGAGGGGCTGAAGTGACCCTGGATGGAAGTGCGATGGGCCAGACCCCATCTTCAGGATCCTTAAAACTCAACAACATCGCCACCGGGTCCCATACGGTTGTACTCACCAGACCCGGGTACCAGCAGTATTCCACAACCACGGTTGTCTCTTCAAACACGGTAACGGAGGTCAGCGCAATCCTGACAGCATCGGGCACGCCGTCCGGTACGGGCGGTCTCTCAGTCTCCTCCATCCCTGCGGGAACCAATGTTTTCCTCGACAATGCCTTTATCGGCATCTCCCCGCTGACGCTGACATCGGTTGCAGCCGGCAGCCATGTCGTCTCGATGAAACTCGAGGGTTACCAGGAATATTCTGTCACGACACCGGTCAATACCGGTGCGGTGAGCACCGTTTCAGCGGCGCTGGTTTCTGCGACACCCCCCGTGACAACAAAAAAATCACCGGTCTCTCCGGTTGCAGCACTCCTCTCCCTCTGCTGTGCCGCAGGTTTCCTGCTCTGGAAACGATCCTGATCCCATCTCAATCATTTTTTCTCGTTGAGGTCAACAATCCGGGATTGATACCGGTATTTTTTTTTAAAGAGAATTTCCTGACCTGATCCTGACATTGTGGATCTGATCATTGCATTGCGGCGTGGAATCCGAAGGAGGCGTGAAGAACACGATCCGTCGTATATATGGCACGGTGTAAAAGGAAATAAAAAAAGGGTGTCGATGATTATTGCTGGCCTTTCCTGCGGTTGACATACAGCAGGACAGTACCCGCCGCAAGGGCGATACCGGCTGCCATGCCTCCGAAGCCGGGCGATACGGGGGTCTCCTGAACTGAGGTGGCTTCAATGGCAAGGACGACTGATACGTTCAGGGTTTTGCCACCGGTCACATTCACGGATTTTGTGATGGATGAGTACCCGCTCTTTTTGAACTCAAGCGCATGGGCTCCCGGTGCGAGATCCGAGAATGCCTGAGGTGCATTCCCCTGATAGACTCCATCAATCCAGACCTCTGCACCCGCAGGAGACGCCGTGACCTGAATTACCCCGGTGCTTGCAACCTTTGCCGCTGCGAAAGCCTTTGCTGCATCAACAACCGTGTGGGTGAGTGCCGGAAGTGCATCCACATCGCTGAATGTCCGGGCATACTTGTCAGGGAATGTCACGGTGATGCGGGAGGGTGAGAAATCCGCGGTGATGACACTGCTGACCGCAGAATTTTTCAGGGCAACATCCGCCTTCTTGAAGTCCATTGAACCGGTCTGGTACTCTGTTCCCGTCTCGACATCCTGTACACCGGCAAAGTTCTTCATGAGGAGCGTTGCGCTTGAACGGTCCATCGAGATCAGGGTGGGTGGTTCGGTACTGCTGGAGAGACCATTTACCAGCTGCTCTTCAAGCAGGGACTGGGGTATTGCATTCTCGATCACGCCATCCAGGGTAAACGTGAAGACTGCCGTTGCATCGCCGCCTTTGTCAACAGTGATATCCAGTGAATTTGCCGTGAATGCGCTGACCGGGCTGAACAGGAGCAGGACCGTGCAGAGAGCAACCAGAGTCCACCGTTTGAGATGAGGGTATTGATCTGCCATGATATGTTCATTCCAAATTGGGGGATGTTGATTCCCCACATTTTTTTGCAGGACAATCCTGAGTAATTCCGGCTATATTGTTCCGGTATAGTATTTCCTGCGAGAGCCCGTTAAGCGTTTCTGCGTTTGGTCGCAGGTTTTGCTAAAAGAGCGTTGCACCTTAATATAGCCCTGCGGCACATATTTCCAGAACTATGCTTGAGTCGGTTGTCACCCTGTTTCTCAACCTCGACCAGAACCTCCCTTTGGTGGTCAATGAGTACGGGATCTGGACGTATGTCATTCTCTTTGCCATCATCTTTCTCGAGACCGGCCTTATCATCACACCGTTCCTGCCGGGCGACAGCCTGCTCTTTGTCGGGGGTGCAGCAGCAGCAAGCGGCATCCTTGATCTTCAGCTTTTAATTGTCACGATCATTGTTGGGGCCGTGCTTGGCGATACGCTCAACTACTGGATCGGCAACCGCCTTGGCCTCCATCTCTTCTGCGAACGGTTCCCGAACCTCATCAAGAAAGAGTATATCGACCGCACCTACGGGTTCTATGAGAAATATGGGGGTGCCACGATCTTTGTTGCCCGATTCGTGCCGATGGTGCGAACCTTTGCACCCTGCCTTGCCGGTATCGGGACCATGCAGTACCATCGTTTCCTCTTTTATAATGTGCTTGGCGCCGTTGTGTGGACACTCAGCATTGTGCTTGGGGGATACTATCTCGGCACATTTACCCTAGTAAAAGAGAACATGAGCCTTTTGATGATGGGTGTGATCACCCTGTCCGTCATCACGATCCTCTTTATCATCGCGAGTGTTGTCTCGGCTTACTTAAAAAAACCTGAGAACAGGTGCGGGGAATAATTTTCCCGCATGGATCCAGTCAAGTGGACCGGCTGATGATCATTCCCGTGTTGTCGGCTTTTGTGGCGATGGCAATCGTAAGGCCGAGAGGTTTAACGAGTTCCTCCATTGCAGCCCGGTCGAGCGCGGTGACCACGGCAATCGAGGGGCCGACTGAACTCATACCCACGAACTCCAGGTTCTTCTCCCGCAACAGGTTCATGTAATGGTAGATACCGTAACTGTGGTGCTCCACCTCTGCCCGTTTGGATCCCCGGAACTCGATCTCCCAGATGACCTCGCCAACCTTCTTGAGATCATTGCGTTCAAGGGCGGGGACGAGATCCATGAGGAAGAAGTACGCCTTGAGCTCGCGGTCCCGGTAATCGAGTGTCCGGGCCTTGTTCATCAGGAGGTCGAACTCCTGTGTGCCGGCCGAGGAGATGCTGGTCGGCGGGATGATGATATAGACATTCCTTCCTTCCGCAAACGGGTGATGGTACACGAGCGCCAGCTCGTCACCCATCAGCGCCATCCCCCCGTAGATGGTTGCTGCAGGGCCGACACCGGTCTCGAAGCCGAATGCGATACTCCCGTCAGCGGTCTCTTCCACATAGTTGTGTCCGATGATATGGCGGAGCTGGGTTGTCGTGAGAGGAGAGCCGAGCGCTTCGTTGATAGCAGTCGCAACAGCAATCATGATGGTGCTCGTCGAGCCAAGCCCGACATGCTTGTGTTCGTGATCGGTGACCCTGATCGCAAAACCGCCCCGGTATCCCGTAGCTTTTCGCAAAACTTCAACAAGGTGGTGGACGATGGGGGCCCGGGTATACTCGATCGTGATCTCCCGCTCGGTGCACCGGACATCAGCTGTACAGAAACACTGGATTGCAAACCCGATGCCACCGCCGCCCGGGTGATCCGGTGCGAACCGGTTCATATCGAGTACGGTCAGATGGATGCGGGCCGGTGCCCGGACATGCACGGTGCCGGAGATTGGCTTTAACGCAAACGTCTTCTGTTCAAGGCCCAGGGTCTTGAGGTTCTCGCCCGGGGAGAACGTGCCGAAATCGTATTCAACGAGATCCAGATCGCCACCCCGAATCTTCATGATTGCCATAGGTAACAATTCCTGTTGGGAGCAGGGGAGAATAAGGTTTCGGATATTCTCTTCCCTATTAGAAGCAGAGAGAAGCGATGTAAGGCCTGTGTGCTCTGGATGGGGAAGAACGAAGCCGGATGCCTGTCCGGCCCGGATCCCGGAGAGGTATGCCGATGCTGCCGGGAAACTCGAACAGGCCGACCGTCTTGCCGCGGAACGCGGGTTAAGACCCGAGCAGGCCCTGATTAAGCATATCCGGTGCCACGCAGACCCGGCAGTTGAACTGAATCCACACTGGTTCCTTTACACTCACCGCGAGGAGGGCCGGTCAAAGAAGATATTCTTCCCGGTTCCCGCGAGCGGGATTGCATAGGCAACGGTGCATTCACCTGGGAGGAGGCCCATATCGAGTGCCGCCACTCCGCCGGAGTACATGATCCGGTTGTCTGCGTTGTGTATCTGTGCGGTCTTTACCGCAGAACCGACCGCAATTCCAAGGTCCGTCACCCGGATCACGCAGTTCGGCCCGGAATACGGGGTTGCAGATTTTTTTCTGCGAACGGCCTTCTCAAAGTCTGCACAGGTAGGATAGCCGCACGCGCCGCAGTTGATACCTGCGATCATGCCGACCCGGGACCCGATGAGGACACAGGCTTCTGCATCCGCAATATTCCGGGCATCCCTGATGAAGAACCCGATCCCGCGCTCGTTTCCCATGGCCTCAAGATGTTTTGAGAGTTTTTTGCATCCGTTCTTGGCGAGCACGCGGATCTCCAGCGTATCAGTTCCTTTTCCTTTGGGGCTGGTCCGGGCGGCAAGCGCCATCAGGTCAGCAACCGCCAACACGGCATTCTGCTCGGGCGTCATACGGGAAGGTAGGGAACCGGTCAATAAAAAAGAGCTGATGGACGGGATCATTCATCCACACCGTCATCAGTCAGGAGCGGCGGGTTTGTTGGGGGCGTTGTCATAATCTTTCTGTCGAATAAGGCGATACCACTGATGAGGAAGACTGCCATGATGAGTGCGTTTACCCCATTCCCGGAAATGGGCGGGTTCACTATGACGGCCATGTGAATTGGGTTGTTGATGACCCCAACTGCCATCGCGCCTTCGAGAGCCTTGATGACCTCCAGGATCCCCCCCAAGGACGGCGGCTGGGATCGGGTGGGCCCGGCGGGTATGCTGATGTGCTGCTTCCACGAGATGAAGGAGAGCCTGAAGCGAAAAAAATACCGGTCCGAGTACGGGGACTTATGACCGGAGCGCAAACGCGACCCCGTCAAACGTGGCAATCACGCGTTCTCCTGCGTACACCACCACCTGGTAGCTGGCATACCTGCCCGTATCTGCTATCTGACGGGCTTCGGCGACAAGCATCCCCGTTGCCGGCACCAGGTACTGTATGCTCACCGAGACCGCGACCCGGTGCGTGCTGCCGCAGTTCGAGGCAATGCCAAACGCGTGGTCGGCAAGCGCGAAGATGGCCCCCCCGTGAGCCACACCCGACGGGTTCATCTTGCCAATGCAATCCATGGTGACGCGGGCATACCCGTCATGCGCATCGGTGATGGTCATACCGAGCAGCCGGGCAAACTCGCTTTCGTTGAACTCCGCGATGATCTCCGTCAGGGTCTTACCCATCGCGGGGGTGCTGATACCGGGGGCGTGAGTCATAAAAAATGTGATCTCTGTAACAAGGGGTCGCTCGCTCACTTGTAGTTCTTCTGGGAATAGGAATATTTTCCGCTCTCGCCGCCATTTGCTACAATATAGACCCACTCGTAGATGGACTGGATGGCACCGAACTTCTGGTAGCGTCGCATCGAGAACCCCACCTTCAGCTTCCCATCAAACCTGATCTTCCCAAGTTCGACCATCCGCATGGCAATTTCAAGGTCATCGCCCGCATCGATACAGCGGTACATGCCGGCTTTCACAAAAGCCTCCTTCCGAAACGCGGTGTTACATCCGAGCGTGTAATAAAATGTCCGGCTGTAATACCCGAGCCGGGAGAAGGTGTTTGCCAGCAACAGCGAGAATTTGTTGTTCCAGCCTTCCTCGATGGGATAGACCGGGCCATAGATCTGGACTACGCGGGGATCTGAAAAATTCTCCCCGACTCGTTTGATCCAGTCGGGCGGGAGAATGCAGTCGGCATCGGTTGTGGCAAGAATATCCCCTTTTGCCGCATCGGCGCCATCATTCCGTGCCCCGCCAACCTTCTTGTGGGCCTGGATGAAGACCTTGTCGGCATATTTCTCTGCGATCTCGCGGGTGGCATCCTTGGATCCTCCATCCACGACAATGATCTCGTATTCACTGCGCGGTACGGTCTGGTGGCAGAGCGAGACCAGACACTGCGCAATATTCTCTTCCTCATTGAAGGTCGGAATGACCACTGATATCATCCGGATATTCGACTCCTTCCACATCGTTTGGTGTTACGGATAATAAGAGTGATGTACGGGGATTCAGGTTACATGATCGCGTGCAACAAAATCAAAGACAGACCGGATGACCCCGTCCATATTCAGGTACTCAAACTGCGCAAACCGGCCGACGAGCGGGATGCCCGCTTGTGTGCAGAAGTCCCTGATGATAGCGATATTCTGCTGGTACGCGAGATCGTACACCACATAGGCAAACGGCTGGCGCACGACCGAAGTATGGACGATCTGGTCGGGCGTGCAGATATCCATTGCACCGAACATGTCCGTCACTTCCCGGATCAGCTCGTCATCACCCATCTGCGCGATCTCGTCGCCCGGCTGGTGCGTGATCTCGGCAAGGACTGAGCTGCACCCGGCGGGGGCTGCATGGGCACTGAAGTTTGACGGGAACGAGAGCCGGTTGGTCTTCCCGAGTTTTTTGTCGGGCAGATACATCCACGAGATGGGCTGAACCTCCCCCCGGATGCCGATGTTGACGCAGACGAGCGAATTGTATACCAGTGCCCTGCATGCGGCTGCAACCTCGGCCGGGACATTCTCCAGGCAGGGCAGAAGGTGCTGGATGGGGATCGTGCTGATTACTCGGTCAACTTCAATGGTATCGGCCCCGTTGCTGACCAGCCACCGGTTCCCGGCTTTTTTTACGGATGTTACAGAAAAACCGGTGCGAATCTTCGATTTTATTGGCCGGGCAATGCCCCTGACCAGCGCTTCGATCCCACCATCCAGCGGGTACGAGAAGACCGCCTGGTGCGTGTAGCCCTCTGTCTCGATCCCGATAGCGGAGCGGATGATGTCGTCAACGGGCGGCCGGGGGATCCGTCCGTCCACCCAGTGAAGTGACATCTGTTCTGTCGGGTACTTCCAGATCTTCTCGTTATACGGCACCATGTAACATTCGGCAATGCCTTTGCCGAACGTGTGGTAGATCCAGTCCTTAAAATTTTTCGGTGCTGAGAGTTCGCCTTTCTCAAGAGCGATCAGCGTTTTGATGAACTCGCTGATGCAGAAGAACCGGTCATCGGCCGGAAGATCCGAGAGTCCGTTCTCGAACGGGTACTTCACATACCGGCCCTGGTAGAAAATTTTTGTATTGCGGTTGTTGGTCTGCTCGTTTCCGTCAATCATCCGGCGCATGAACGCGAGGACTTCGTCATCCCGTGAAAAAATAATATGCGAGCCGCCGATATCGAACGTGAACCCGTCTTTTTGCGTTGAGCGGCAGAGCCCGCCATACGCCTGCCCGGCCTCGAGTACGATAACATCCTCTCCCCGCTCATGCAGGAGCCGGGCCAGTGTCAGGCCGGTGAGACCCCCGCCAAGAACCGCAGTCTTCACGTCCAGTACGTTGGCGTTCAGAATTTAAATGTCCAATGTGGTCATCAGGACCGGGTGGTGAGAAAAAAGATTATTGTTTTGAGATGTACCAGCCGGTTTGCGTCTCGTCCAGCACCTTGTCGGGGGTCTTCCTGGTCAGCAGGCTGACGATGATCATGGCAAGGAGCGAGATCACGAATGCATAGGCCGAGAAGTGGAGCGGGATTGCAGCAAAGTCCATGCCAAGTGCCTTGACCTTGAAGTAGTTGAGGAACCCGAAGAGGAGGGCAGCAATGAGACCGAGCGTCATGCTGGCAAGGGCACCCTGACGGGTTGCACCGCGCCAGTACAGGCCGGCAAGGAGCGGGACCGAGAAGGTCGCAAGCATCGTGCCGATGCCCATCCAGATCAGGATAGCGAGCATCTCCGGGGGATTGATTGCGATGACCATAGTGCCCAGCGCCGATATGACGACCACAATCTTGGAGAGGAGGAGCACACTCTTGTCATCCGCATCCGGTTTCAGGACTTTCTTGTAGATATCCCACGAGAACATAGCGCCGATGGTGAGCATGAGCCGGTCGGTCGTCGACATGACCGCTGCGAGCACGATGACCGCGAAGATTGCCCAGATTGCCAAGATCGGCATGGCGTACTGGATGCCATAGAGGATCACGAAGTCCTGCGCATTCGAGACTGCGGGCAGTGTGAAGACGCCCTCCTTGACCATCACGAGGCCGGCAAACCCGGCAAATTTCAGGAGGAAGATGACCACACCGTAAATGAGGAATGCAATCAGAGGCGACCACTTGAAATATTTCACATCTTTTACCGCAAGGACGTTGTTGATCACATGCGGGGCACAGGCAAGGCCGAGACCGAGGAGGAGCGCAAACGAGACCACGTACGGCGGTGCGAATGCACCCACCGGGTTCCACGGCATCACAAGGTTCGGGTTGATGGTAGCGATGAACTCGTTGACATGCGTGAAACCCCCGGCATACCAGATGATAATGGGTGCCATCACGAGCACGCCGATGATGAGCGTGACTGACTGGACGAGCGAGGCCCAGGCGACGGCATACAGGCCGCCAATTGCCGTATAGGCCATGGTGACGAGCGTTGCAATCACCAGAGCCAGCCAGAGCGGGATCCCAAAGAGCCACATGAGCACCATGGAGATTGCGGTGTACTGTCCCACGAGATAGATGAGCGAGACGATGATACCGGCAACGGCTGCGAGGGTCCGCAACGCTGTCGGGCTCTCGTACCGGTGGGCAAGGTAGTCCTGCACGGTGACGTACCCGGATGTCTTTGCCACATTGTGGAGCTTGACACCGAAGAAGATGATGCAGACACCGATCGAGAGCGGGACAAAGATCTGCTCCCAGATGGTGGGCCAGCCGGCCTTGTAGCCAAGACCCGAGACCCCGAGAAGCGACATGCCCGAGCAGACCGTGCCGATCATCAGGAGGATGAAGACCCAGAATCCGAGCTGCCGCCCGGCAACGAGATAATCTTCCGTGTTTTTGATCTTCTTACTTGCCCACGCACCAATGCCGAGCATCAGGATAAAGTAGAGGCCGACAACCCCGATCGTGACCCAGTCAGCTTCCATTTAGTCATGCCCCCTGAAGGTGAGTCCCCAGTACAGCAGCAGAGCAATGATGACGACAACGACGCCGCCAACCGCAATGATGGTAATATCCGGTAATCCTAACATGCTATCCAAATAGTTTGTGGTATGCTAACATATAACACGATCGGATTTGATTTCGTTGATCCTCACATAAAGCAATCTGAAAAACTGAGTGAAAATTCCCGGCACGACCTGGCCACTCACGAGCAGCGAGGATTAAAACGATATGATTTTTCCTTATCCCGTTAAACATAACAGGTCTTTTGGAGGTTATTGTACCGTGGATGCCACACTTCTCTTTGTTCTTGCCATCCTGCCGCTTCTCCTGATCTTTGTCGGGCTCGTGGTACTGAAGCAGTCGGGCACCCTCATGGGCATACTCGGCTGGGTGCTGACGGTCATCATTGCAGTTTTCTTCTTCCAGACCTCGTTTTCCCTTGCACTCTCTGCCTCCTGGGCAGGCGTTCTCTCCTCCTTTGGCATATCCCTGATGGTCCTCGTTACTATCCTGCAGGTGACGATGATGGACCTGACCGGTGCCATCACCAGGATCACGGCCTACATCCGGTCCATTGCTGCCGAACGGTACGAACAGATCATGATCCTGAATGTCGGCTTTGGATCGTTCCTGGTCTCAATCGGCGCAACGCCGGTCACGATGCTGCCACCGATTATGCTCGCGCTCGGGTTCTCACCGGTCGCGGCCATTGCCCTGCCCTGTCTCGGTTACGACCCGCTCACCTCCTTCTCGCTCCTCGCAGTCCCGATCACGATCCCTGCCGCGGCTTTCGGGTTCGATGCGAAAGTGCTCGGGTGCACGGTCGCCCTCTTCCTGCCGGTCATCTCAACCGGTCTTGCACTGGGCATGCTCTGGGTGGCGGACGGTTTTGAGGGCATTAAGAAAGGATTCTCCCTGGCGCTTGTCGCGGGGCTCACACTCGGACTCTCTGCGATCTTTTTTGTCAATATCCTGCCTGCCTCCGCCATCGGTCTGGTCGGTGTCTTCTCGGGTCTTGTGACCATCGCGGCTCTCTTCCTCATGCGGGTCTTCCGTGGACGACCGGCCGATGCCGCCCCGCCGCTTACCTCCTTTGACACCGGCACAAACGCAATACCCCTCTGGAAGGCGGCATTTCCCTGGATCCTGCTTGTCACCTGTGCGATCATCATCAGCATCCCCGTCATCCAGGCCGGGCTCTACAGTCTCCTCGGCCCGGTCCAGAAGATCACGGTTGTGGCTGACAAGGTGATCGATCTAAAACTCTTGAACCAGGCCTACTTCTGGGTGCTTGTCAGCACTATCGTCTCCGCCCCGCTCCTGGTCCGGAGCCGCACGGAGGCACGGGGGATCCTGACACTCTGGATCCGGCGGGCATGGAGCCCGACCCTTGCTGCCATGGTCTTCTTCGCCATCGCCTATGTAATGGACTGGTCCGGGCGATCGGTGATTGGAGGGTCGCTCGTGTTTGCGCCCGGCATGGATGCCTTCAACATGAACGCGGTGATCGGTCTCACACTGGCACTGGCATTCGGCATCACCTTCCCGCTGATAAGCCCTACGCTGGGTCTCCTTGGCGCCTTCATCTCCGGTTCCGAGGCCTCGTCAAACGTGATGTTCTACGGGATCCTGAATAAGTCCTCGGAGGTTCTCTCGCTTGACTTCATGTCGGTCTATGCAGCCCATGCGGTCGCGGGCGGGGTTGCATCCGGTGTGGCGGTGGCGAAGATCCTGAATGCAGCGGCTGTCATCGACAAGCTGGGCATCGAAGGCGAGGTCATCCGGAAGGTTGCGCCTGTCGCGATCGTGCTGACGCTCCTGATCGGTGTCATGCTCTGCGTGATGCTCATTCTCTGATCGAACCCTTGCCCCCAAGCCTTTTATCGTCCATGGGACAATGGAGCGATCAGCACATCATGCCCTCCACCTGCCCAAATTGTGGGTTCATCTCAATCGATCCATCGCCCCGCTTCTGCAGCTCGTGCGGCAGCCGGATGGACGGGGGCAGTCCGGAAACCGCTGCCGTGATACCGGAGCTGAAGAACGAAACCATGGCCGGGCTCTGCTCCTCGGTGCTGCCCGGGCTCGGGCAGGTCTACAATGGCGAGACAAAGAAAGGATTTGCACTTTTTCTTTTGGCACTCGCAGGTCTTGTGGCCCTGATCATCCCCGGTCTCATTGTCTGGTCCTACGCAATGTACGATGCCTATGCGGTTGCCGGCAAGATGAATGCCGGGGAATTGGAATTCCGTCCTGTCAATACGATTCACCTCATCATCTTTGTCATCTTCGCGCTCGCTATCATCGTGATCGCAGTGGTCATGATCACGATCTATCTCATCTCAAACCTGATGGCGGAACTGGGGCCGGACGGGACGCAGTATCTCCGTATGCTGGTATGAACCGCCATCCTCACGGGATGGATATTCACCGGATACCGTGTCAGGATCCTCACGGAAGAACAATGGTACCAGGTCATGGCACTGCCGGTACAGGGTACATCTTTATAGAAAACCCGGCAATCATGTTCCATGGAAAAAGAACCCCAGGCAAATCGGAAGGTAAAACAGGACCGGCCGATCTGCGAGCAGTGCCATGACCCCAAGATTGTCAAGAGACCCGACGGGACTTACCGCTGCAAGCGGTGCGGGTACGACAGCGCAACGTGAGCCACCGATTGTTGGTAAAGGCTTGCGCTCTTGACAAATACGCTACCTATTTTTTGAACTTAAAAAAAAGAAAAATGATAAACCGTTAAGACACCTTAGAAGCGGGGCTTCCGGTGTTTCGGCAGGCAGTCCCGGCAATAGACGGGCCTTCCCTCGGTTGGCTTGAACGGTACTTCGCACTCTTTTCCGCAGTCTGAACAGACTACTTTTGTCATTTCACGGGGACCGAAGTCGCGGGGACCGCGGTTACCACCAAAATTCGATGCTCCAAACATAATAATTTCTCGAACAGTCTGTATTGAAACTGTGTGATTACCATTGAGGCCCGGAGTATAAATGTTTCTCTGTTGAGACAGGTGCCTGCATTGACCGGCCGAAATGATTGCACCCTCGTAAACCTGAGAATGTGAGGTTGAGCGTTTTTTTATTGCAACGATGACTGAGTAGCGGGGACTGGGAAAAACATTACCGGCTGGTCCGGAACTGGAACGCCGGGGCCTTCTTGTTCTGCTGGAAGAAATTCCCGATAAGATCATTCTCCAGTTCCCGGAGATTGTGGGGAAGCACCGACTGCCCGATGATCTGGTACGAGAACGTGAGCGTTCGTTCATCCCACGATCTCCTGCAATGATCGCGCAGCCGTTGTGCCACATCAGCAGACTGGCCGATGTACACGATCTCCTGCGACCCGGCATCCGCGAGCAGGTAGAGACCGGCACCGGGCGCAACACCCTCCAATGATTCTGCTGATAGCGGCTGGTATCCCGCCCACTCAAGGCCCATCCAGTCCGGGTCACCGGGTGTCCCGACAACTTCAAGGGGTGTGATGCTGGGAAAACCTGCCGGGTTATCCTTCTGGTCAGTATCAAGCTTCCCGCCACGCTTATTCTCCTTTTTATTCGTGGACTTCCGGTATCGCGGGTGGAATCGCCCGAAGTTACAGAGTGGTGACGAGCCATACTCCTGCCGGTACTGGTAGAGGAGAAAACTTTCCATGCCCTTCCTCCCGCCCAGGGACGCGTCGAGCGAGGTGGCGGAACACTCGTACCCGCAGGGTTCGGGGATTGTAGCCTCTGCACCACCTGGTGTCACTTCATCTTCATGAAGGCCCGACGTTTTTTTTGGAGGTGCAGAATCCAGAATATTTGTCTCTCTTTCAGGGACCGGCTGCCGTTCCTTTTGGTAAGCCCAGAGCGCGGGCGCCTCCGCATGGGGTTCGCTCCACGGCATCTGCTCTGCCCGGGAAAGTTCGATTATGAGATCGTGCAGCCGCTGGCGGAGCGGTCTCTTGGTCTCCCCGATGTACATGAGGTAGTCGGTTCCCACCTCGCGGATGCGGAAGAGACCGGGCTCATTTGGGATCTCGTGGAACGCGTGACGGTCTGCTGAGAACGGGATCCATGGTGACCACGGGAGGGAGCACCAATCGTAGGAGAACCAGAGGATGTCTTCAGGGTCGAGGGTTTCGGCGGGATCGGAGGGCATTTGGTACCAGTACTTGGGCGGGGGGCTGGATAATGATGAGGGTAAGTCAATGGGCCGCGTGTGTGATGGGTTTATATGGTGTAGACACGTGCTGAAAAAGTAATCACGGAAACGCAGAACCATCTATTTTTTTTCAAGTTTTTTGATAATGTCTCCGACAACCATCTCAAAATCATGATCTGAACAGTCTATAGTGATATCAGCATATCGTTCGTACAATGAAATCCTCTCGTTATACATCTCACGAAGACTCTGCCCAGCAACGAGCACAATTCCCCGGGTTGTGATGTTATTAAGCCTCCGTTCCATCTCATCAAAGGAGATTCTGAGGTACACGCTCGTGCCTCCCGATTTCATGTGTTCCATTGCGCACGCACTGAACACCACACTGCCTCCCGTGGCAATGACGGTATTGTGACAGTGGAGATTGAGTATTACTCTCTCTTCGATCTTTTTGAACACCTCCGGCCCATCGCCGTCGATAATTTCCTGCAGGAGCCTTCCGGATTGTTCCTGGATCACGATATCTGTGTCGATAAAATGCAGCCCCAGCATCTTTGCAAGGATCACTCCCGCGGTGCTCTTTCCTGAGCCGGGCATGCCAATGAGAATGATGTTCTTCATGAATTTTTCTCTCCGGAATGGTTTTTGTCTGTGATCAATTAACCCTGCTTCCGCCAGGATTATTCCGGGAAAGGATTCCACCTACATGGCAATGGCGGCCTGTATCATTATAAAATATCCCCACCTTGCTGGAAACAAGTCCGGTGAAACCGATCCCGTGCGGAATTTTCATCTTCACCCCCCGCACCCGGGCCTTCAAATACCCCTGCAGGAAAGATTCCAAGAGAGAATTCCCCGGATACTTTCGCCATGCCGACACTTCACGAACTCTTAAAGACCTACTGGGGCCACAGCGCGTTCCTCCAAGGCCAGGAAGCCATCATCCGCTCTATCACCACCGGCCACGACACGCTTGCCATACTTGCAACCGGGGGAGGAAAATCTCTCTGCTACCAGCTCCCGGCCCTGTACCGGGGCGGTCTCACGCTCGTCATCTCGCCGCTCCTCGCGCTCATGAAAGACCAGGCTGATGACTGCAATGCCCGGGGCATTCCCGCTGCGGCCTGTACGGGAGGTCTCCTGAACCGTGAGCAGGATGCAATCACCACCCGCATGCGGGACGGCAGCCTCCGTCTCCTCTTTATCTCGCCCGAGAAATGCCTCCAGCCCAAGTTCCTCGAACTCCTGCAGCAGTGCGATGTACGGCTCATTGCGATCGATGAAGCCCACTGCATCTCGGAGTGGGGCCACGACTTCCGGCCCGAGTACCGCCGGCTTTCGCTTCTGAAAAAACAGTTCCCCGAGGTTCCCGTCATCGCCCTCACTGCCACTGCCATCCCACAGATCAGGGCTGATATCCGGCAGCAGCTGGGGCTGTCACATGCGCGCGAGTTCGTTGGCAGTTTTGACCGGCAGAACCTCAGGTACCGTATTGTCAGAAAGAAGAATCCCCAGATCATGCTGCTCGACTACGTTGCTCGGCACCGGGACGAGAGCGGGATCGTGTACTGCCTGAGCCGGAACAGCACCGAGGAATGTGCTGCTGCACTCCGGAAGAAAGGGTATACGGCCCGGGCCTACCATGCCGGTCTCTCGCGGCCCGTGCGGGACGAGGTGCAGGATGCGTTCATCCGCGGCACGGTAAAGATCATCTGCGCAACGGTTGCCTTTGGGATGGGAATCGACAAGGCCGACACACGGTATGTCATTCACCACGATATTCCGAAGAGTATCGAGTCCTATTACCAGGAGACCGGCAGGGCTGGTCGCGATGGGAGACCCGCCGAATGTCTCCTCTTCTATAGCCGAGCCGACATTGCGAAGATGCGGCGCCTGTTGCAGATCGGCAGCGGTGATGCAAAACACCAACGAATGGCGACAAAGAAACTCGAAGAGATGGCGGCCTACTGCGAATCGGCCGAGTGCCGGAGAAAGTTCCTGCTCGCGTATTTCGGCGAGGAGTACTCGCTTGGCAACTGCCACAACTGCGATGCCTGCGAACGACCGGTTCCATTGAAGCGAAAGCGGAAGATCGGTGAAGCGACCTCTTCAAAACCCGGCCGGAGTGTTGGAGTCCCACGGGCCGTACGGGCACCCGGGCATACCGTACCGGCATAATAATTTCTGAACGGGATCGCGAATGCACCGGCCCGATCGGGCAAGAGTTCGATCACGGTAGTTTGATTTTTGGAATTAAATGTAATTGATATATATTGTTCTGCGATAATCTGGTGATTGTAGGCCGGGCCTCACGAACTGTTGCACACCCGAATGGAGACCCGCGCCTCATGGCAGGCATTCCTCTCAGGGACAAAATGCCCCGCGATAAACGGGGAACTGCCTCGTATTCCGGTAATTCAGGTGGCCACACGAGTCGTGACCGTTCGTGACCAAAGAAATATAGATGACGGTCAACGGATGACTCGCGTGGGGTCTTTCCAGTGCGTTACCCGGTCCTTGTGACAACGATGTGACATTAGGGAGGGGTTGGTTACCCGGCCCACCGTGCAACTGGTACAAAGCCGGTCGTATCGCAGATACCTTTTCAATGGAAGGTTTTTTGTTCACATGAGTCCCTAGGAATAGATCTGCGGGGAATCCGGATCATTGAACCCGCGGGTTATACCCATGGATCTGCCGGTTTTGGCGGGTCGGGTTCTCAGGCGCTTTCCTGCGCCTGTATTTATGGAATATATAAGTAAGTTGATAATCTTTGAAAGGGCGATATATGACTATGAGTGATGACCCCCTTGAAAAAACCCGATCTCCGCATCTTCGGATCCTCCTGGACATACTCCTCATTGCCATCCTTGCGGTGACGGTGTATATTGCGGCATATCTTCTGAATATGACCGGCGCGCTTCTCAGCCTTCTCGAGAGTTCCAAGGCCCAGCATGCGAGCGCGGTCATCTTCGTTGCAATCTTCCTAGTTCTCGGTCTTGTCTACTTTGTCATCCGGCGATGGCATGAGCTGACACAGATGTCTGAAGAGGTTGAGACAGCCCAGAAAATGCTGGAACGTACGAACGCCAAACTGACACTCATCAACAATATCACCCGCTACGATATGCTCAACGAGCTGACCCAGCTCCACAAGGATCTCGAACATGCCGGTAAGAGTGAAGATGTTGTCATGGTCGAGGAAGCCATCTCCCGGATCCGGCGGCAGATCAAGTTCACCAAGGAGTACCAGGATATTGGTGCCGCCTCCCCCGCGTGGCAGAATGCAGCAGACGCCATTATGCGGGCCAAGGTCGGGATCGATCTCGGCAATGTCAACTTCGAGATGGATATCCATGACGTGGAGATCTATGCCGACCCGTTACTCGAGAAGGTCTTCTATTACCTGATCAGCAACTCGCTGAAATACGGCGGGAGCAATCTCACTACAATCCGGATTTACCGGAAGAAGGAAGAGGATCGGTTCGTTATCATCTGCGAGGACAATGGTGTCGGAATCTCCAAGGAACTGAAAGGTGGCCTCTTCCCCAAGGAATGGGGCAGCCGGAAGCATGCGGGATATGGTCTCTTTTTGATCCGGGAGATCCTGGCAGTTACCGGTATCACCATCTGGGAGGCGGGCAATCCCGGCGAAGGAGCAAAGTTCGAGATCTCGGTTCCGAAAGGTGTGTTCAGGAATACCTGAAGACGTAAAATTTTTTTTTAATAAATTTCACAACAGGAACTTGTGTGGCGAGCCGGATGCTCGATCCGTTCACTCAAGCCTACCATCGATCGTGATCGTCTTCTCTTCTACCGGAATTTTCACCCCTGCCGTTGCCAGCGCCTTCTCCACCACGTACCGCACGCCCCCGCAACAGGGCACCTCCATGTGGAGGAGCGTGATCGATCTGATCGTGTGCCCTTTGAAGATCGCCGCGAGTTTTTCGATATACCCGTCAATATCCGCATCGAGTTTCGGGCAGAAGATGATCAGGATCCGGCCCTTTAAAAACTCCTCATGGAACCCGGCGTACGCGAACGGGACGCAGTCCGCAGAGACGAGGAGATCCGCGTTGTCGAAATACGGTGCGGCGGAATTCAGGAGCGCCAGCTGGACCGGCCACTGCCGGAGCTCGGAAGGACCGGAACCCGAGGGCTGGCGGGGGCCGGTCCCGGGCTCCTCATGGGGAATACTCCGGGCCGCTGATCCGGGGCAGCCGGCAAACGGGTTGGGTTCGTGTGGGCCGGCATGGCAGACCTTGAGGGGGGCAGTCCGGGCAGTTCGCGTACCGAACGGGACCGGCGTTTGGGCCTTTGGTCCGGCATGATCCGGGATCCCAATGTTGTTCTCGACCAGGTACTCGATCGCTTCGTTGTAGTATTCCGTCTGGCCGTGACCCGCAAGGTGTTCGAGATGGGCTTTGATCACGGGCGCACCCTGCTTTGCGATCGTCTCAATCACGATCCGCTCATCGTACGCCACAGCTTCCCGCTCGATCACCGTGATCGCCCCTTCCGGGCAGGTGCCGATGCAGGCCCCAAGGCCGTCACAGGAGAGGTCGCTCACGAGGCGGGCCTTCCCGTCAATCAACTGGAGCGCTCCCTCCGGGCAGTCCGGGATGCACTGGCCGCATCCCGTGCATTTCGCTTCATCGATGCTGATGATCTTCCGTTTCATGGTATATTCCCCTGCGTCTGGTATTGACGGTCAGGTGTATCAACCTTGCGAACGGGGAACGTCAATCAGGTAACCTGAGAGCCTGTACGCAGTGCTGTTACCCGGTAATGAAAAAAAAGGGTGCGGGAAATTACTTCCCGCTCGTCACGGTCTTGGACCCGCGAAGGATCCCAACCGTTCCCGTGCGAACGAACTCCTTGATGCCGTACTGGCGCAGGAGTTTCTCCATTGCATCGATCTTGTCGGTATCGCCGATGACCTGGAGGATCAGGGTCTTTGACCCGACATCGACAATCGAGGCCCGGAAGATCGAGGCGATCTGCATGATCTCGGCCCGGGAGGTCCCCAGTTCGGCCGTCACCTTGATGAGAGCGAGTTCCCGCTCCACCCGCTCGCTGTCAGTCAGGTCCGAGACCTTGATCACATCGATCAGCTTGTTGAGCTGCTTCATCACCTGCTCGATCTTCTCATCGTCGCCGATGACAACGATGGTGATCCGGCTCATGCCCGGCTCTTCGCAGGGACCGACCGCCAAGCTCTCGATGTTGAACCCGCGCCGGGAGAAGAGCCCGGTGACCCGTGACAAGACACCGGCCTTGTTCTCGACCAGGATGGATAACGTGTGCGGCTTCATGTCCGTGGATGCCCTCCAATCATGTCGTTGATTGCAGCACCGGCCGGGACCATGGGGAAGACATTCTCTTCGCGCTCGATCCGGAAGTCCATCACGAACGGACCGTCACAGTCAAGCGATGCCTGAAGTGCCGAAAGCACCTCGTCCGGTGACTCGACCCGCATACCGTCAATGCCATAGGCATTTGCAATCTTCACGAAATCAACCGGCGGAAGTTCGGTGAACGAGTACCGGTGATCGTAGAAGAGTTCCTGCCACTGCCGGACCATGCCGAGATACATGTTGTTCAGGATCACGACCTTCACCGGGATCTTGTCGGACGCAAGCGTGCCGAACTCCTGGATGTTCATCTGGATGCTGCCGTCTCCGGCAATATCGAAGACCGGAACATCCGGGCGGGCGAAGTGTGCCCCCATCGCAGCGGGAAGCCCGTAGCCCATCGTGCCCAGGCCACCTGACGTGATCCAGGTTCGCGGGTTGTGGAAGCAGAAATTCTGCGCGGTCCACATCTGGTTCTGGCCAACTTCGGAGACTACCACGGCCTTGTCCTTGACGAGGTCGCTCAGGGTCCGGATGATGAACTGCGGGTGCAGCGCACCGTTCGCCGGGCACTTGAGCGGGTGGAACTGTTTCCAGTGCTTGATCTTCTTCAACCAGATCTCGTGGGCGTCCCGTTTCTTCATGAGCGCGAGCATGTCCCGCAGCACGGCTTTAACATCGCCAACAATCGGCACATCGACATGCTTGTTCTTGCCGATCTCGGCCGGGTCGATATCGATGTGGATGATCTTCGCATGGGGAGCGAAGGTCTCGAGTTTCCCGGTTACGCGGTCATCGAACCGTGCGCCGATGGCGATGATGAGATCGCATTCCGTGACCGCGAAGTTCGCATACTCGGTCCCGTGCATGCCGAGCATCCCGAGGTTGAGCGGGTGGTGGCAGGGTATGCACCCGATACCCATCAGCGTGGTCGTGACCGGGATGGACGCGAGCGTGGCAAATTCCACCAGCTCGGGTGAGGCATTCGATGAGATGACGCCTCCCCCGGCATAGATGAGCGGGCGCTCGGCATGACCGAGCAGTTCGAGCGCTTTCTCCATCTGGCGCTTGTGGCCCTTGTACGTGGGATTGTAGCCCCGGAGCGTCACCTTCTCCGGCAGCTTCACATCTGCGGACCTGCCGGTGCTCACATCCTTGGGAATATCGATGAGCACCGGCCCGGGCCTGCCGGTCCCGGCAATATAGAAGGCTTCCTGGACAACCCTGCTGACATCACCGGCACTCTTCACGAGATAGTTGTGCTTCGTGATCGGCATCGTGATGCCGGTGATGTCGGACTCCTGGAAGGCGTCGTTGCCCAAAAGGTTCGTTGGGACCTGCCCGGTCAGCGCAACAACGGGAACTGAGTCCATGTAGGCCGTGGCAATGCCGGTGACGAGGTTACAGGCACCGGGCCCTGAGGTGGCGAGGCATACCCCTACACGACCGCTCGCCCGCGCATAGCCATCGGCGGCGTGCGCGGCAGCCTGTTCGTGCCGTACGAGAATGTGCTGCAATGACGAGTCGTAGAGTTCATCATAGATCGGCAGCACCACTCCGCCCGGGTACCCGAAGATGATCTCGGTGCCTTCGCGCTGGAGTGATTCGACGAGGATTTTTGCCCCTGTTTTCATGTCCTGTCCCTCAGTAGTCGGTTCATACCGGCGATCATCGCCTCGACACTTGCCATGATGATGTCGGTGCGGGCGCCGCGTGAAGTAATTATCTTCCCGTCTTTACTTAATCTTACGGTCACTTCGACAAGGGCGTCGGTTCCGCCCCGGATTGCGTCGACATGGTACTCTTCGAGCCGGATATCCGCGACATCGGCCACGCATTTCCTCAAGACTTCCATTGCCGCATCCACGGGCCCGTCGCCGGTTGCAGCGCCGGTCATCTCGACCCCGTTCACGACCAGCGTGACCGAGGCGGTCGGGATCATATGGCTGCCGGACGTTGCCGTGAACTGCCGCATCTTGATGACCGGGTTGCACTGGATGGCAAGGACGGCATCGGCTACGGCCATCAGGTCGGTATCGGTGATGCGTTTCCCGTTATCGCCCAGCTGCTTGATCCGTTTTAGGATCTCCTTCATCTGCTTCTCGTCCGCGGCGTAGTTCATCTCGTGCAGCGCGGCCTCGATCGATGCGGAACCGGAGTGTTTGCCGAGCACGATCCGTCGCTTGCGGCCCACCATCTCGGGGCTCACGGACTCGTACGTGGATGGCTCGCGGATCACGCCATGGGCATGGATGCCGCTCTCGTGCGTGAAGGCCATCTCGCCCACGATCGCCTTGTTCACCGCGAGCGGCACGCCCGTGTGCCGGGAGAGGAGGTTCGAGAGGAGGTAGAGCTGCTCCTTCTTGATCCGGGTCGGGTACCCGTACAGCACCTCAAGCGCCATCACCACTTCTTCAAAGGGTGTGTTACCGGCCCGTTCACCAAGCCCGTTGACGGTCACATGGGCACAGGAGGCGCCGGATTTCAATGAGGCCATCGTGTTGGTCAAGGCAAAGCCGAGGTCGTCGTGGCAGTGGATCGAGAGCGGGGCTATCTTTGCGAGCGGCGGGATGAACTCTGCTACCTTCTCGGGAGTCAGCAGTCCGACCGTGTCGCAGAAACAGAGCCGGTCGGCCCCGTGTTCCACACCCGCAGTGAATAGCGAGTGGAGGAACTGCTGGTCGGCCCGGGAAGCATCTTCGCCCGAGAGCTCGACAATGAGCCCCCGGCCCTTCGCGTACTCCACGGCATCCATCGCCATAGCGACCACTTCGTCGCGGGTCTTGCGCAGTTTCTTTGCAATGTGGAGGTCGCTGACCGGGACAACAAGATGGATCGAGTCTGCATTGCAGTCGGCAGCATAGTCGATGTCGAGATGCAGGGCCCGTACAAACGTACAGATCTCCGGCGAAAGCCCAGCATCTGCGATCCGCCTGATTGCTTCACGCTCGCCATCCGATGCGGCGGCAGACCCGGCCTCGATGACATCGATGCCAATGTCCGAGAGCCTTGACGCAATCTCAAATTTCTGGTCCGGATCCAGCGAGACACCCGGTGTCTGTTCTCCGTCCCGTAACGTGGTATCTAAAAATCGCAGGTTATTGACAAATAAAGCACTCACTCATGGCGTTCACCATGAACACTAGTTGGAGACGACAATATAAAAAATGTCCCTGCACCAGTCTTTTTTTTTACCGGGAAGAATAATTCCACCCCTTTCTACCGCATCCCCTACCGGAGAGGTTATATTTTCCCGGTTCAAACGTATCGCGTACCTACCTGAGCATGCCCCATGTCACTGTTTAGTAAATCGATCACATCCTTTGAACCCGGCACCCTGATTGCAGAGCAGTGCCAGGCTCTCAGAGAGGCGAAGACCCGGGGTCAGCTGGGGGAGCAGATCGCACGACTGGCACTAGCCCATTCCCCGGCCGATATCCAGCGGATGAAGAGGAACTTCGAGACCAAAGTGCAGGACCTTTCACCGGAGTACCGCGACCACCTGACAACGAAGGTAACCGAACATCTGCTCGGCACCTACCAGCAGATTCGCCTCGATTACCAGCAGGGAACGTTCAAGACCCAGCACGAGCCGGTCACCGAAGAGCAACAGAAGTACTGGAACATGGTTGCAAGCCAGTGCCAGCAGGAGACCATGGGTGACGCCCCGGCCCTCCGGTTCCTGAAATATCTCCTTGCCGGGTACTGCATGCTGGTGCTGGATGAACCCGGGCACGCGGTCGGAACCCCCTTCCCGGGCGGGGACGAGGTCGAGTTCACGGACGGGGTCTTTTTTTGTCCTGTCAGGGACAAAGCCGGGGATGTGGACGCGGCCCTCTGCCCGTTCTGTCCCGCACAACAGACACCAACGATCGGATATTTGCAGCCGGCAACGAGGCCTACTGAGCGGACAAACCAGGAGTTCATCGACAACTGCCACCGGTTTCACAATTTTAATGGGTAATTTTTTTTTACGAGCGCAGATCTGTATATCCGCTGATACTTTCTTCAGATTGTCGCTGATGATAAGGACCATTTCAGCTCTCAGGAAATGAGAGTCCCGACGGGTCTTCGAACGCTCTCAATTAAAAAAAAATGGTAAAAAGCAACGCGCCGGAAATCAAAAAAAACGATTACAACACCGGCTTCTTCTTCAGCGCTGCAACCAGCAGTTGCACACCCGCTTCAACATCCTTCATATCAATGACCTCCACGGGTGAGTGGATGTACCGGGCCGGGATGGAGAGTGTGGTGCTCGGGATACCCCCCTTGGTCAGGTGAATTGACGTTGCATCGGTCGTGCCGCCGCTGCCCACTTCAAGCTGCACCGGAATGCTGTTGGCATCGGCCGCGCCCTTGAGCCAGCTCACGACCTTCCGGTTTGCAATGAGACCCCTGCCACTGGAATCAACAATCGTGACAACCGGGCCCTTGCCCATCTCCACGGGGGCGTCCTTCATCTCGATTCCCGGGTGGTCACCGGGAATCGTCACATCGGTGGCAATCGCACAGTCCGGGTCCAGGGCATATGCGCTCGTCCGTGCCCCTTTCAGCCCGACTTCCTCCTGCACTGTGAAGACGCCAAAGATCGTGAGCGGCGAATCGGTCTGCTGCAGGGTCTTTATCAGCATCGCGACACCGGCCCGGTTGTCGAAGGCCTTGCCGGTCACGCGATCATAACCGAGTTCGGTAAACTCGCGGTCGATGGTAACGGGCGTACCGACATCGATCCCGAGTAACTCCACTTCCTGGCGGTTCGTTGCCCCGACATCGATGAACATGTCATCGATCTTGACACCCCGCTTGCGTTCCTCGTCATTCATCATGTGCACGGGTTTTCCGCCGATGACACCGTACACGGGCCCCTTGGTCGAGTGCAGGACAACCCTCTGGGTGAATAGCACGGGATCGTACCAGCCGCCGAGCGCCACGAAGCGTATGAATCCCTTCTCGTCAACGTACTTGACCATCAGGCCGATCTCATCCATGTGAGCGGCGAGCATCACCTTGAACTTGTTCCCCTTCTTGATCGCGATCAGGTTGCCCATCGTGTCCTCGCGGATCTCGTCCACGTGGCCCTTGAGCTCCTTCCTGATCACCGACAATACGCTGCCTTCGCTGCCCGAAACACCGTGGGCATTGGACAATTTTGCTAAGAGTTCCTTCATGGTATCACTTCACGAGTTTTCCGATCCGTTCAAGCGCTGTGGTAATATTCTGCCGGGATGTGGCATAACTGAATCGCGTGTACTCCGGCGCATTGACGCCAAACGCGGCGCCGGGCACGACAATCACACCGGCCTCGATGATCTTCTGCGTCAGGACCGGTTTCATAGGCACGAATATGTAGAACGCCCCTTCCGGTTTCGGGAAGTCGAAGCCCAGATCTTTCAGGCCCTTCCAGATGAGGTCGCGCCGTACCTCGTACTCGTCCCGCATGGTTGCGACCGCGCTCTGGTCTCCCTCGTACGCAGCCACCGCCGCGTACTGCGCAATGGAGGTGGCGCAGGCCTGGCAGTACTGGTGCACCTTGAGGCACTCCCCCACGATCTCGGGCGATGCCGCCAGGTACCCGAGCCGCCAGCCGGTCATGGCATAGGTCTTGCTCGTGGCATTGATGGTGATGACATTTTCGCCGAACTGTGCAGCGCTCGCGTGCTTCTTGCCATAGATGAAGTGCTCGTACACTTCATCAGAGATGATCGTGACGTTTTTGTCGGCCGCATACTCGACCAGCGCCTTGACGGATTCCCTGCTCTCGACTGCCCCGGTCGGGTTGCCGGGCGAGTTGATCACCATCAGTTTTGCCCCATCCATCAGCGCTTGGGCCTTCTCAACATCGATGTGAAGGGTCTTGGTCAGCGGCACGCTGACCGGCGTTCCTCCGGCCAGGGTGGCAAGCGATGCGTAGGAGACAAAACCCGGGTCGGGGCAGAGGACCCGGTCGCCCGGATTCACCAGTGCCTGCATCACGATGTGGAGTGCCTCGCTGGCACCGGCCGTGACGATCAGCTGGTCCGGGTGATACTTGATCCCGTTCTCGTTCCTGAACTTTTTGCTGATGGCGGCACGAAGTTCCGGAAGGCCGTTGTTCGTGGTGTACCCGGTCTTTCCTTCCTGTATCGCCTTGATCGCGGCATCCTTGATGTGCTGCGGGGTGTCGAAGTCCGGCTGCCCGAGCCCGAGGTTGATGGAGCCCGGCCCGGCGGCCTCGAAGATCTTGCGGATGCCGGAGATCTCGATTCCCGCCACCCGACTGGAAAATTTCAGTGTCATAACAGTTCCCTCACTCGATGTTCGTATGCCGGTTCTTCAGCGCACTCTCGTCCGTCTTGGTGATCTCCATCAGCCTCGAGATGACCGCATCACCAAAGATCATGGATGCGGTCTCAAAGAGCGTGCCCAAGGGGGCAAACGACTTGTGCTCTCCCATCATCTGCCGGATCTCGAACTCCACGGCATCATCTTCCGCTTCGTCGCGGTGGTGCTCGATGACCACATTGCAGTCAGCAATCTTCCCGATCCGCGAGTCTGCATTGGAGGTGATGAGGCAGATATGGGCGCCGATATCCTTTGCCGTCTCCGCAATATCCGCCACTGTCTTGGTCTTACCGGAACCGGAGAAGATCACAATCAGATCCCCACGGTTCAGGGCAGGCGTGATCGTCTCGCCGACCACGTAGGCATGGAGACCCAGGTGCATCAGCCGCATGGCAAACGATTTTGCAACAAGCCCCGAGCGCCCGGCGCCGATCACGTAGACCCGCTTTGCGCTCAAGATCTCGGCCATGAATTTTTCCACGTCATCGTCCGATATTTTGTTGGCAATCACACGGATCTTTGATGCCATCAACAGCATCATTTCCTGTACCCTGTGGCTCTCCATGGTTCTCTCTAGAACAGATGCGCCCACAAAGTAGATGAGAATTTCTACCGCATTTTTTAAGTTTCACCCATCCACAGGCAACAGATCTTTATAATATGCCTCTAAGAACGTTAGAATGTGATATCAACCGTCAGGAACGCTCCGCTCCAGAATTGTCTCCCGGTGCTCAAATGGGCCGGCGGCAAACGACAGCTGCTGGGAACACTGGAAGCCTGCCTTCCCCCGTGCTGGAACACCTACTTCGAACCATTTGTGGGAGGAGGGGCACTCCTCACCCGGCTCGCGAACCGGGGCTCGCTCTCGCAGGCCGTCATCGCGGACCTGAACGGGGAACTGATCAACCTTTACCAGATCATCCGGGAGGAGCCGTTCGCACTGGTAGCCGCGCTGGAGAATACTGCGTTGCAGAACGATGCGGAGTCCTACCGCACCTGCAAGGAGCGGTTCAATGCAATCCTTGGCGAGCCCGGGTGCGCTGTCGAACGTGCGGCCCTGCTCATCTTCCTGAACAAGCACGGGTTCAATGGTCTCTGGCGGGTGAACCGGAAAGGTTTTTTCAATGTGCCGTTCGGGAGTTACAAGAAATTGTCGATTCCTCCGGTAGACAGCATCCTCGGCTTCTCTTCCCTCCTGCAGAACGTGAAGATCCTGAACGTTGATTTTGAAGCAGCGACAAAGGATGCAAAGCGGGGTGATTTTGTCTATTTCGATCCCCCCTACCTGCCTCTTTCAAAGACGGCAAACTTCACCGATTACAATGCACAGGGGTTTTCTTATGCAGAGCAGGAGCGGCTTGCGAGACATTTTAAGAAACTCACAAAAAAGGGCGTCTATGCGATGCTGAGCAACTCCAAGGTGCCGGAGATCGAGATGCTCTATGACGGGTTCTTTATTGAGACGGTCACGGCCAAGCGGTTCATCAACTGCAATGGCGAGCGCCGGAGCGGCATCCAGGAAGTCATTGTCACCAATTACCAGTAAGACCGGGACCGGCCCGTTTTTTTGTCCCTCTGAACCGTTGGATATGGGGATCTTCTCCAACCTTTTTCATACGTGGAATCGACTAAAAAAATAGGGGAGGTTCCGGAGCGCTATCAAACACCCTGTGAGAATGAGGGGGAGTGCCTTATTCCGTCCCACCGGCCCGGTATTCCTCGATCGTCCCGTACACGGCGAGCTTCTTATTTTCAACAACAGACACGGCCCCGTGCCCGCAGCAGACGAGGCAGCGCCGGCCGGACGAAGCCAGTGCCCGGTCGGTCTCTTCGGCAAGGGCGAGGAGGGCAATCCGTTCCTGTTTTGCCCGGCCGCTGTCCACATTTACTGAGGTGACGAGGAACGCGGCAAGCGAACTGTAATCCGCCCGCTCTTTTGTCAGGCTCGAAAAATTGATGACGCTGTCAGCAGTGAAGAGGAGCCCGTGGCTTTTTGAGTACAGGAAGACCTGCCCGAACGTATGGCCGCCAAGACCATCCAGCACCTCAACATCGATCCCACCCACGGAAAAGGTTCCGATCACCGGGAAGATCCCGCGCCTTGTTCCGTTCGCCGTGCCAAAACTCAGGATATCCGTGGGAATTGCAAACCGGCTGAAGAGGTTGATCATTTTCGTGTAGAACTCTTCGAGCACAGACTCCTGGTTCTGCGATCCCCAGGCCCGGTTGTCGGTCCGGATGATCTCACGCGTCCCGGTATGCATAAAGACCGGTACAGAGAAGTGGCCCGCCGCCCCGCAGTGATCGGCATCGGCATGCGTCACGATGATGCGGGAGAGTCTCGTCATATCCCCCATGCCAAACCGTGAGAAGAGCGTCATGAAATCCGCATGGTAGATCCCGTAGCCGGTATCGATCATCACCAGTTCATCCGGGGTTTTGAACAGGTAGACGCTGCCTCCGCAGGGAGGCTGGAAACAATAGAGCAGAGTACCAGGCAGGATCTCATACCGCTGGACGCTTGCATAAAAGTGCGGGCCGGTGGTGGCATTCATGGTCCGGCCGGTTGCAAGCACGCTGTCGAACACCTGGTGCGGATTGCAGCCCCGGTCCATCAGTTCCTGCGCAATATGATTGGTGTCAGCAAGAAACGAGAGCAGGAATGCATCCCCGGAGTCACCGATCAGCTCGCGGACCTCCTGCGCATACCGCACGTAAAAGACGGTATCGTCGAGATGTCGCCCGGTCTTGTCGTACTCGATGATCTCAAGCCGGTAACGGCTCTTGAGCTGGTCGAGCAGGTGGTCGATCTCCTTACTCTGCTCGAGGTTGAGGCTGACGGTCAGGCGATCGGGGTGCCGGCCCTTGTCATCGAAATCGATCTGGGCGATATTGGCCCCGGCCGCGGTGATGTAATCCAGGAACTCGTATAATGCCCCCGGCCGGTGCGGGAGATAGACACAGAATTTTAAGAAGTCCAGCGTGACAAAAGAGGTCTGGAGATACCCGATGGCTGCAAGATCCGCGGTGATCCGCCGGTATGCATCTTCGGGAGCGGTCACTTCATAAAAGACGGTGCCGGGATCGATCCGCCGGTCAAACTGGATCCGGTTGATATTCCCCCCGTACTGCTGGATGATCCCGGCAGCCCGGTGCAGTGAGCCGGGTTCATCCGGCATGTGGGCAACAAAAGAATATTTTCCCATTTGATTCACCAGCGTGCGGGTACGAGGTTCGCGCCGTGATTCGATATACATTATGGTCGGTTGTCAGGCATGGTTAAAAAAAAAGATCAGGGAAAAATGGAAAAAAAATTATTCGGGTCTTCGCCCATGGGGCAGTAGGATACAGAGCAGCCCGGCAACGACCAGGCCGACAAGTACGGTCAGCGGGGATACGGGGAGGGTGGCAGGACTCTTTACCAGAGCTGGTGCAACGGTTGTTGTCTCCCCGGCTTTCACAATGGCCTGTGCCGAGTAGGTCTGGTATCCGGAATATTTGATCTCCACCAGATGGGTGCCGGGTGCAATGCTTCCCTGCGTGAGGGGGGTTGAACCAACGGAGACCGAATCCACAAATACGGATGCACCTGAGGGTGTCGAAGAGATCGAGAGCGTGCCGGTGGTGACCGATCCTGCAGGTACACCGGGTTCAGGGGCCGTACTGGTTCCGTTGACCGCAGTTGTTGGCGGGGGGATCACGGTGATGGAGGTGCGGAACGTGGTCCGCGCTGATGGGCTGGTGACCGTGATGAAATATTCCCCGGGGGGCATGTCAACGTGGAGGGCATAGGTGAAATACCCGGTCTGGCTTGCACCGGTATTTTCGGTACGGACCACGTTGCCATTGGCATCGCTGATCTCGATGCGGATATCGCTGATCGCCTTCTCTGCTGTACCGATCAGCCGGAGATATTCGCCTTTCTGGAGTGTGCTCGGGGATGCAACAACATAGAAGTCAGGCTTCTTCATCATGACCGATGTGGTAGAGGTTGCGGTGGAATCACCGGAGTCAGAGGCGGTAATATGGTAGCGGGCGGTCTGCATCTTGTCGAGTCCCTTGATGGTGGACGTGTACCAGACAAAGCGCCAGGTACCGTCTGCATTCACCGGTACCGGATTGCTGGTGCCTTCCGCGCCTTCGAGATCATAGACCGGGACCCCAGCTGCCGGGAGTCCGGGACCGGTCACTTTCACAAGGGTGATATTCCCGACTTTGTTGATCCCGTCAAAGATAATATTATCCCCGATGTAATAACCCCCGGGACCCCGGTATGTCATCGTAAATGTTTCATCTGCGGCAAGAACCGGCTGTATGCAGAAGGCCAGTGCAATGGCCAGCGCCATGACAGCAACAATCCTGCCCGTGCGAGCTGTACCCGTTATACTACTCATGATGAAGAATCACCCTTTCATCGTATATAATTTATTTATTGCGCGGTGACCTGCATCCAGGTTCAGAAGAGAGATCAGGTTACCTTATAACGAAACTATATCTAGATTACCGGGTAATCCTTGAAGAGAGGCACATGGACAATGATCGACGTTGAGTTGGCCAAAAAACATGGCGAAGAGCTCCTGAAATCGAGAATTCCGGCCATCCGGCAATCATTCTCCTATGAAGAGACCGCCTACCACCTTCCGATCTCGTATGCTCTGACCGGCATGCAGGTCCACGATCAGAATGCAGCTAGCGAAGTTTTTAGTAAGGCCGGCAACAACCCCATCGTTGCTTCGGAATGCCTGCTGGCGGAACAGACCGCCACTTCAGGTAAAGAAGCGGCACCCTATACCGGTTTCATCAGCGACACCATCATCCGCAAGCTCGGGTACTCGCTTGTCGATGGGAGTATCCTTGGCCTGGCAATCGTTGTCGGGAAGCCCGACAGCCCCGGGAGCGCCGCCGCGATCTGCCGGGAACTGCAGGAAAAATACATGCTCACCTTCCTTGCAGGCCCGGTGATCCCGACGCTCTCGGGAGCAGGAGTGAAACTCGGCCTTGATTACCGGCTCATCCCGCTCGGGTCCACGCCATTCTACGGGATCCATTTCGTGGACGTTGTCGCACGAGTGGCAATGATGTTCGGGGGTGTCACACCCGGCGACACGAACCGCCTGCTCGCGTATGCAGCGGAACGGGCAAAAGCCATCGTCATCGTCTTTCCGGGCCTCTCTGACGAAGAGATTGCGCTCGTTGACGGCATGCGGGTGCTGGGCTTTCCCATCCTCACCCTGGGAGGCTATGAAGGCGGGACGTGGATCCCTGCAACACCCGATGAGGTGGTGCGCAGGGGTATGGAGGAGAAAGGGATCCGGGTCACGGTCACGGCGATTCCCATTCCCATGGGCTGCTCTCCGGCATTCGAGGGAAAGAGCATAAGAAAAGAAGAGATGTACGTGGAGTTCGGCGGCGGCAGGTCGCCGGCGTTCGAGCTGCTGCGTATGCGCGAGCCGGGCGAGATCGTTGACGGGAAGATCACGGTGATCGGCCCCGAGATCGATTCCTTGAAAGAGGGATCGGCAAACCCCCTCGGCATCATCATCGAGGTTGCCGGCAAGACGATGAAGAAGGATTACGAGCCGGTGCTCGAACGCCGTATCCACAACTTCGTCAATTATGGCGAGGGATCGTGGCACGTGGCGCAACGGGATCTCATCTGGGTCCGGCTCTCCAAGGAGGCCGTGGCAAAAGGGGTGAAGATCGAGCACATCGGAAAACTGCTGGCAAGCAAGTTCCGGATGGACTTCCCGCAGCTGCTCGACGCCGTCTCGGTCACCCTCATCACGGACGCTGAAAAGATCCTTGAAGCAAAGAAAGAGGCGGAACGGATCTACGATGAGCGGGACGCACGGATCAAGGGCATGAAAGACAACGATGTCAGCACCTATTATTCCTGCACGCTCTGCCAGACCTTTGCCCCCAACCATGTCTGCGTCATCACGCCCGAGCGCCTCGCCCTCTGCGGTGCCATCAGCTGGCTTGACGGGAAGATCGCCTACGAGATCTCGCCTTCCGGCGCCAACCAGCCCATCGAGAAAGGGGCGGTGATCAATGCGCAGAACGGGGAGTTCGAAGGGGTTAACCGCTTCATCAAGAAGGCGAGCCACGGCGAGATCGAGCGCTGTTCGCTCTACAGCGTGATGGAATACCCGATGACCAGCTGCGGGTGCTTTGAGGCGATCGCGCTGATGCTGCCCGAGGTGAACGGGATCATGGTGGTGAACCGTGAATTCACCGGCATGACCCCGTCGGGAATGACATTCTCCACGCTCGCCGGCACCATTGGCGGCGGAGCCCAGACCCCCGGCTTTGCCGGGATATCCAAGAATTATGTACTCTCGGACCGTTTCATCCAGGGTGATGGTGGGATCGAACGGCTGGTCTGGATGCCGTCCGTCTTAAAAGAGGAACTGAAGGTTCGCCTTGAGAAGAAACTAAACGAACGCGGGCTCGCCGGGTTGTTTGAGAAGATCGCCGATGAGACCACGGCCCCGACCATCGAAGACCTGATGGTCTATCTCGAAAAGGTCCATCATCCCGCACTCGGCATGAAACCGCTGGTGTGAGGTGCCAAGAATGTCTTATGACGTGAATTTTGGCTGGACCGCAACCATCAGTGACGTGGTACTCGGAGCAACAAAAGCGGATGGCGGTACACGGAGATGCTCATACCGCATCGGCGGGGGTACAACACTCCCGTTCCTTGAACCACAAGGCTCCCCGGCCCCGCTCATTGCCCTTGAGATCTGCGATTATCTCCCTTTCTGGTCGCCGATCGTGACGAATTATTGCGGGGATCTGGTCAACAGCGTGAGCGAATGGGCGAAAGCCGCCGACACCACATACGGTGCCGATCTCATCCGGCTCTACCTGACCAGCACGCGGCAGAGGAATTTTTCCGATTTAACTCCCCTTAAAAAGACCGTGGAAGATGTGCTCTCGGCATCAAGCCTTCCCTTGATCATCGAGGGCAGCAACGAGCCGAAGATCGACAGCGAGGTGTACCAGAAATGCGGGGAAGCGGGAGAGGGCGAACGGCTCCTGCTCGGCACTGCCGAGGCAGCAAAGTACCGCAGCATCGCGGCGGCAGCCCTTGCCTACAACCATTCCATCATCGCCCAGTCCCCCATCGATATCAACCTGGCAAAACAGCTCAATATTCTCTTGAAGGAGATCGGCGTCCAGCGGGATCATATTGTGATCGACCCGTACACGGGAGCGCTCGGGTACGGGTTTGAGTACTCCTACTCGGCCATGGAGCGGATCCGGTTCTCGGCCCTGAAAGGGGATACCGATCTCGCGATGCCGATGATCTGCTCATCGATGGACACCCTCACCATCAAGGAGGTCCGGGAAGCCGACTTGTCAGTACAGAATGACATGGCAATCCAGTGGGAGTTCTACACGAACTTCGCTGCGGCAGCCGCCGGTGCCGAGATTCTCTGTGTCCGTCACCCGGGCACGATCCCGCTCCTCAGGAAGGCCTTTGCTGACATGAAGACCCAGAAGAACCCTGCGGAGGTGGGATGAATGGCACTCAAGGCGCTGGACATCTACAAGCTCCTTCCCAAGAAGAACTGCAAGGAGTGCGGCGACCCGACCTGTCTCACATTTGCCATGAAACTGGCCGGGGGCAAGGCGGACGTGGAACTCTGCCCGTACTTAAGCGACGAAGCCAAATCCGTGCTCGGGGCATCGACCCGGCCGCCGATACGGCTCGTGAAGATCGGTGTCGGCATACGCTCGTTCAAGGTGGGCGAAGAGTTTGTCCTGTACCGGCACGAGAAGACCTTCTACCATCCGCCGGGCATCATATTCAGGGTCCTCGATACGATGACGGAGGCAGAGATCGTAGCCGTCACAGAGCGTGTACGCGACGAGACCTTCACCCGCGTCGGAGCTGACCTCCGCTTCAACGGGATCGCCATCGAGAACGTGAGCGGATCTACTGAAACGTTTGCGAAAGCGGTTGCCCTGGTCGAGAAGGTGGAGGCGCACCTTCCCCCGGTCCTCATCTCAAAGGACCCCGCTGCACTCAAGGCAGCGCTTGTTTACTGCGGGACATACCGTCCTCTCCTCCACGCAGCCACAGCAGCGAATTTCAAGGAGATGTGCGCCATTGCAAAACACCATGGCTGCCCGCTGGTGATCCGCTCCGACTCTCTCGAAGGACTCGTACAGCTTGCAAAAGACTGCAATGCCGAAGGGATCGTGGATCTCGTCATGGACCTTGCCCCGGCAACGCTCGGCGATTTCATCCGGCGTTCAACCATGATCCGCCAGCTCGCCAGCTCACGGGCCGTCCCGGATCTCGGGTACCCGGTCTACCTCAATGCGGCCGAGAACGGCCTCGAGGATGCAGCACTCGTGCTCGGTATCGTGAAGTACGCCTCGGTGATCGTCACCGACCCCCTTACACCCGGTGCCACCAAGGCCTCCCTGACGCTCCGGCAGAACATCTACACGGACCCCCAGAAACCTATCCAGATGAATCCCGGGCTGTACCGGGTGGGATCACCGGACATGAATGCACCGGTGCTGATGACCGTGAACTTCTCGCTCACCTTCTTCACGCTCCAGGGCTACCTCGAATCCACCCGCATCCCCTGCTTTATGCTCATAGTCGATACGGAAGGCTTGTCGGTCCTCACCGCGGTGGCTGCCGGAAAACTGAGCGAGACGGTGGTGCGGGATGCCATCAAAAAGTTTGACGTTGAAACCGAAGTTACGCACCGCAAACTGATCATCCCCGGCTATGCCTCGCCCCTCTCCGGGCGGATCGAGGATGCCACCGGCTGGAAAGTCTTGGTTGGTCCCCGGGATGCTGCCGAGATCGGGGAATTCCTGCACGAGGAGTGGAAGAGATAAATGCGCACCGTTACCTTTCTCCCGAGTTATCGCAAGATCGAAGTCGAACGTGGAACAACCATCCTCGATGCAGCCCAGAGGGCCGGCATGAACATCAACGTTGTCTGTGGAGGGCAGGGCAAATGCGGAAAATGCGTGGTCTTCATCCAGTCCGGAAAGGCTGAGTTCGACCGGCAGAAATACGGCCGGTTCTTTACGGACGAGGAACTCCAGAAGGGCGCCTGCCTTGCGTGCGAGACGACCGTGATGGGCGATCTCCATGTCACCATCCCCGAGAGCACGCTCATCCAGGAGCAGAAGATCCTCATGGAGGGCCTGGACCATACGATCGACTTCCGGCCTTCGGTGAAAAAATACTATGTCGAACTCCAGCCGCCCAGCCTTGCCGATCCCTCCCCGGACCTTTCAAGGCTTCTCTGGGGCATCCAGAAGAGCGGCGGCCCGGTTGCCGAGCAGATGTATGCACCTCTCGAAGTGCTCCGCGAGATCCCGGGTATCCTGCGCCACTCCGACTGGAAGATCACCGGCACGATCGCGCTGGTTCCCGGCGGCTACCGGCTCATCGATCTCCAGGCCAACGATACCTCGAAGCGCCTGTATGGTGCCGGCGTGGACCTTGGATCAACCACGGTCGTTGTCTACCTCTGGGATCTCGTCACCGGGAAGATCGTCAGCGTGGCCTCCAACTACAACAAGCAGATCAGCTGCGGCGAGGATATCCTGGCCCGGGTGAATTTCGCCCGGAAGAACGGTCTTGTAAAACTCCAGAGCCTGGCTGCCGAGAGCATCAACCAGGCACTCACCTCGGCCTCCAACACCGCGGGGATCGACCGGGACGACATCTACGAAGTGGTGATTGCGGGGAACACCGTGATGACGCACATGCTCCTTGGCATCGACCCCGCGTACATGATCGCCGAACCCTATGTCCCGGTCGTGCGCAGGGCGCTCTCCGTTGCAGCAGGCCGTATCGGTATCACCTGCAACCCGAATGGCGGCCTCTTTATATTTCCGGCCGTCAGCGACTTCATCGGGGGCGATATCATCGCCGACATCCTTGCCTGCGGCATGGCCGAGCGCGAAGAGATCTCGCTCCTTGTCGATATCGGGACGAACTTTGAGGTGGTGCTCGGCAACAATGAGTGGATGTTCTCGTGTGCCGGGGCAGCCGGCCCGGCGCTCGAAGGCGGCGAAGTGCTCTTTGGCATGCGGGCAAACCCCGGGGCCATCGAGAAGATCGCGCTTGACCCGGTCACACTCGATCCCAGTTACTCGACCATCAACGGGATCAAACCCCGGGGTATCTGCGGCTCGGGCCTGATCGACCTGCTCGCCGAACTCCTCGCGTGCGGGGTGATCGACCGGACCGGGCGGATCAACCTGGAGATCGCCAACCCGCGTATCCGGAAGAACGCCCATTTCCCCGAGTACGTGATCGCGTGGGCAGATGAGACAGAGTCCACAAAAGACATCGTGCTCACCGAGAACGACATCAAGAACCTGATCATGAGCAAGGCCTCGGTCCATGCGGCCTGCGTCAGCCTGATGAAGGAGGCGGGGGTCTCACGGCACGAGATCACGACGATCTACTTTGCCGGCGCGTTTGGCAACTACATTGATAAGAAGAATGCGACGGTGATCGGTTTGATCCCGGAGATCAACCTTGACCAGATCAAGAACATCGGGAACGGCGCCGTTGCCGGTGCAAATCTTGTGCTCATGAACCGCCGGGCACGAAAGACGCTCGATGATATCGCCCACAAGATCGCCTATATCGAACTGAACGCCGAGAGTTCCTTCATGGACGAATACACCGGCAGCACGTTCCTGCCGCATACGGACCTTTCGCTCTTCCCGATGGTCCAGAAACTGCTGGAATCCAGCCGTAACCACCGGGGGTGAGCAGCGTGGCAAAGATGATCCCCTCCCCCCACTCGCGAGCTACCGGTGTGGGAGCACTCCCCCACACCGATCCGAAACAGGCATGCGATGACGTCCTTTCAATCTTTCCAGACTTCCCGTACATCCCCACCCTGCCTGACCGGGGTTTGCTTGAAAATATTGTCTTCAACGATTCCGAGCAGCTCCCGGGACGCCTGATCCGTGAGGATCGGCTGTTCTTCGACAGCATGCAGGACCAGACGGCGGCGATGGAGAAGGTCTACCTGGACTTTGTCGAGGGCAACAGTGCCGATTATGCGTTCCATGCCGATTATGCCTCGGCCTTCATGGAGATGCTCACGCGAAAACTCCCCGGGGTCTCGGTCCTCAAGTGCCAGCTGACCGGCCCGGTCACGTTCGGGATGCAGGTCGTGGATGCCACCAAGCGGCCGATCTATTACGACAGCCAGCTTGCCGATGTCCTCTCCAAGATGATCGCCCTGAAGGCCCGGTGGTGCGAGCAGGCGATGAAGGAGCAGACCGGCGCAAAAGAGACGCTGATCGTCCTCAACGAGCCCTATCTTGCCTCGCTCGGCTCATCGGTTGTGCCGGTCGATCAGGAGACGGTCCGGGCCGGCTTCGAAGACATCGCCTCGCTCACCGAGGGTGGAATCGGGATTCACTGCTGCTCGAACACCGACTGGGAGTTTGTCATGGACCTCTCCCCCGCGGTGATCTCGCTGGATGCCTATGCCACATCAAAGGAGTTCCTCCTCTACGCGGATGCGATCGTCGCCTACATGGAGAAGGGCGGCGTTGTTGCATGGGGGATCGTGCCCGCCGAGCAGAAGATCTTCGATACCGAGACGGTGGACTCGCTCTATGAGAAGTACCTCGCTATCCGGACCCAGCTCTCGTCCCGGATGCCCGAGAAACTCTTCGATGCCCAGTCGCTCATCACGCCAAGCTGCGGGATCCGCTTCTCCAGCCAGGCCGGATCGCTTGCGATCATGGGTGCAGCTGCCGAGATCTCGCGGCGCATCCGGGCAAAGAACCCAGGTGTAGCATGACCGGGAAAGCCGCGGTGCGCGAACGCCCGTTCACCATCGCTCTCTCCGGGAAGGGAGGGACCGGCAAGACAACGGTCAGTTCCCTCCTGGTCCGTTCGTTCATTGCGCTCAAAGAGACCCCGGTGCTTGCCGTGGATGCCGACCCGAATGCCAACTTCCATGAAGCGCTGGGCGTTACCGTGAAGGAATCGCTGGGGAGCATGCGGGAGGAGGCCTTCTCGCGCAACATCCCGCCCGGCATGAACCGCCACGATTATGTCCGGTTCCGGTTCCGGCAGGCGCTGGTTGAGGCCGAAGGGTTCGATCTCGTTGCCATGGGCCGGCCGGAGGGCACCGGCTGCTACTGTTTTGCAAATGATCTCCTCTCGGAGTGCATGAAGCAACTGGAACGCGATTACCGTTTCATCGTGATCGACTCGGAGGCCGGGATGGAGCATATCAGCCGGGGCACCATCGGCAAGCCCGATATGCTTCTCATTGTCAGTGATCCCGGCGCACGGGGCCTGCGGACCATTGCCCGGATCCGGGAGATCGCCACTCAGGTAGGGCTTGAGAAAGAGAAGATCCACGTGGTCTTCAACCAGTACAAGACCGGGGCGGCACCGGTCGATATCGGTGAGGAGTCCCCGATCGCCATTATCCCGGAGGACCCGGCCGTGGAGAAGGCGGACCTTGCCGCCACCCCCGTTTCTCTTATTCCGGAGGATTCACCTGCACGGGTTGCGGTGCAGGCACTTGCGGAGAAGATCCGGGGGATTGCGAGGGAGAGGTCGAATTAACATCTTTTTTTCTGGTTTTTCATCTGGAATTGTGATGCAGCCCACCCCTTCGGGGTCGCCCGGCCGTCTCGTCGAAGCCTCGCTGGGCACAATCCTATGTTTGGAGGGTGTACCGGTAAATGTGTAGCCCAAAACCCGATGAGGCATTTTGCGCGTCAGGAATCGCAACATACTTTGCAGACCCGTTTACCGTTTCACAACCAGAGTCAGCTGTAAAAAAAATCATCTGAATCCGGTTAATCGACGCTCGACTTTCCGCAGGATCTGGTATGGTGGTAAAAGGATTTTAACAAAATCAGAGGAAGACCGCGACCGCAATGGTGGTCGTCCAGAGACCGTTCTTGTCGCCTTCCGCCGACTGGCAGGTGTGCTTGGTCTTGATGATCTTACCGCTCGCCTTGTAGATCTGCTCGCGATCGGACCATGCGGCATTCACATCGAACTCGATACCGAGCGTTGTTGCAAGCATCGTTGCCGCGAGATCCTCGGCATACTCCCCGGTCTTCTTCTCGGTCTCGCCAAATGCGTGGTGCTCCGACAGGTATCCGTACTCATCCGAGTCGCTGGGCAGGGCAAGCCCGATGGCCGATGAGACGAGGCGGTTGGGCTCGTTGGTCTCGTTCCTTGCCATGACGCAGAAGGTGATGGCACCGGCTTTGAGTTTCTTCAGACCCGCGGACCGCGAGATCTGTTTGCACTGGGGGGGGAAGATGCTCGATACGTAGACGAGGTTGCACTTCTCGATACCGGACTTCCGCAATGCCAGCTCAAACGAGGCGAGACGATCTTTATGGACACCCACTCCTTTGGTGAAGAAGATCTCTGTCGGCACATACATAGGAGTACTTATCTCCGGTCCTTTTTTTAAGTATTTGCCCGTGGCAAGGCAGAACAACCATCTTTTTTCCGGTTTTTTCCGAACCGGATACCGTTATTCCGGGTTTTTTGGGGGAATTTCGTTGAGCGAGGCAAGGATATCCTGGAGTTCGGGGAAGGTATCAATGACAAAATCCGCACCGGGGGCTTTGCGGCTGTCAGCAAACCGGTCGCCATACCGGGCATATACTGTCCGGATGCCAAGCCGGGTGCACGGCTCGATATCCCGCCGTACGCTGTCGCCGATAACCAGGGCATCGTCCGGCCCTGCCTGCATCATGGCGAGGGCCGTAAGGAAGGGATCGGGAGCCGGTTTCTTGACCCGTACCATATCGTAGGCGACCATCCCGGAGAAGAACTGCAGGATACCAATCTTTTCAAGCCGCAGGGTCGCATCCCGTGAATGGGCGTCGGTGACAATGCACATCGGGTAACCCCGGCCGTTCAGGTACCGCAGGGTCTCCACCACGCCAGGATAGGGGGCGATCTGCCGGAGTTTCTCGGTCTCGTAGATACGGCAGGCCTTCTCAAAGGTACCGTCAACCGGCATACTGCGCTCTTCCATGTACTGCCGGATATTCTCGTGCGATTCAAAGCCGTGCAACGGCGTGAGGAAATAGGAGAATAGTTCTTCCCCATCGTCATGCCCGAGGAAACGGACCACCTCATTGCAGGACCCGATCTGGGCCTCGACCAGATCGAAGAGGGTGTTGTCCATATCGAAGAGCAGCGTGCTGACCGGTCGCTCAGGAAGGCTCATGCGTACTGGATCATGTGCCGGGGACGGTGATGAGCATATGGATCGCGGTAAACCGCTGATCCCCCCCAGAGCCTGTGAGAAATGCCAAGGAGTAAATATTTTGAAAAAGAAGAATCTGAACAACCAATTCGGAGGAATCTTTTATCCCAGACCCGGTAATGAGACCTGTTGTTGCAATCCTGATCGGCGCACTTCTGATAGCGGGGGGCATCATCGCTTCACCCCATATGGCGCCATGGATCGGGATCCTTCTCGGGATCGGGGGCGTTGCAACCGTGCTTGTCGGGATCGCCATGTTGTTTGGCCTGGCACAGGAGAAGAAATAGCCTCACGGTAACAGGTTGGGAATTATCCGACGTGTGCCGGATGAACGTATAACCGTGATGACGGCAAACATCATCCTATCTGCGGGAACCGTGCCCTATGCATGACATCTATCTGGTCGAGATCAGGCTTGGCAGGACAAGGTGGCGCGTAAACCGGGCGGTTCACGAGATTGCGCGGACGTTCGGGATCGTTCCCTTTATGGAACGGCACCCGCATGTCACGTTGTTCGGACCCCTGGAACTGCCGGAGGGCACCGACCAGGACCAGCTCCTCAACGCCATCGGTGCAGTGGCATCCCGGTATGATCCAATCCCCTTCCTCATCGGGGACTATGAGAAACGTGAGGGTTTGCACGGCAGCGTCATCGCGTTCTCGGTCACCCCTTCTGGCAGACTCAGGGATCTGGTCAGGGAACTTGCCGCAGCGCTCCTGCCCCTGACCATCACCCACAATGCATGGGATGCGCACCCCGACCAGAAATGGTATCACGTCACCATTGCCAACCGGCTCGATCGTGCAGTTGCAGGTTTTGTGTATTCAGCGCTGACAGGGAGCCATGAAACGGGCATGCCGCAGGATTTCTGGAGAGAGGTGATCTTCCGGTTCCTTGCCCGGATCCGACAGGTAGTGTTCTTGGGATCCCGGCACCCGATCCGGCCCCTCCTCATCGATGAGACGGGACTCCGGATCACCGTGCTTGCCAAAAACACCATCGTAGCCGAGTATGACCTGCTGGAAAAACGCTGGATCCATGACGACCACCGGCAGAGCAGTAAAGGCTGGCAGGCGACCCTCACACGCTTCCGCCGGCAGGCAGGTTTTGAACTGAAGCATCCGGTACCTCCCGCGCCTGATGACATCCTGCTTCTTGCGGATCTCCACCTTGGCCATGCCAACATCATCAGGTACTGTTCGCGCCCGTTCTTTGTCTCTGATCCCGGCGAGATGGACCGCGTTCTCATTGCCAACTGGAATGCGGCAGTCCCACAAGGTACCCGCGCATACCACCTTGGCGACTTTTATTATGGCAGGGACGCCCAGCCTGAAGATGCATACCGCACGAGGCTGACGGGCGACATCACGTTCATTGCCGGCAACCATGACCCGGGCCGCCCGGGGCTGCTTGCCTCAGCGGAGATTACCTATGGGGGCCTGAACTTTTTCCTCGTTCACGACCCGGCCGATGTCCCGGCCGGGTTCGATGGCTGGATCATCCACGGTCACCACCACAACAATGATCTGGCGCACTCCCCATTCATCGATTTTGTACACTGCCGGATCAATGTCAGTGCTGAAGTGACCGGGTATGTCCCGGTGAGCCTTGCCGCCCTCTGCACGATCATCCGCAACCGGCAAGCAACCGGCAACAACGAGCCGGTACTCCTCCGTTCCCCCACAAGTGAACTTACCTGACCCGGTACGGACAGTATCCTTTTTTAGACCGGGCCACCCACTCACCGTAACGGTGATTGATGGTGCTGTTTGAACGGATCGTTGCAGAAGGACTCGCACAGAACTCATACATAATCGGTTCAGGTACTGATGCAGCGGTGATCGATCCCCGCCGCGATTGTGCGATCTATGGTGAAATTGCCCGGCAGAATAACCTGACCATCCGCCATATCTTCGAGACGCACCGTCACGAGGATTTTGTCATTGGTTCGCTCGAATTACAGGAGCGCTCCGGGGCCGGGATCTGGCACGGGGCTGCCCTGCCGTTCTCGTACGGGAGACCGGTGCACGACGGGGACCGGTTCGCGCTTGGTTCCCTTGAGATCGAAGTGCGTGAGACTCCCGGCCATACCGAAGAGAGCATCTCGCTCATTGTCCGGGACCGTGAGGTTCCGGGTGAACCCCTCATAATCTTCTGCGGAGACACGCTCTTTGCCGGCGACATCGCCCGCACGGACTTTTACGGCCAGGAGCGCAAGGGTGAGATGGCGAAAAAGATATACGATTCCATCGCCGGCACGATCCTCCCGCTGGGTGACGGCGTGATCGTCTGCCCGGCCCATGGCGCGGGATCGATCTGTGGCGGCGAGATCGCCGACCACCCGTTAACGACCGTCGGTTACGAGCGCCAGACAAATGCCCTGATACGGATGGGTCGCGAAGCCTTTATCGCCATGCGGACTGCCGAATCCCCGTACACGCCCCCGTATTTCCGGCAGATGGAGCAGATCAACCGGGCGGGGGCAGCTTCGCTCCCCCGCGACCTGTTCCTGAAGTTCCTGACAATTGCCGAAGTAAGCGCCTGTCGGAACGCCGGCTGCCAGATCGTTGATATCCGTGCCCCGTCCGGTTTTGCTGCCGGTCATATCGGGGAAAGTATCTCCATCTGGCGTAACGGCCTCTCCTCGTTTGCCGGCTGGGTTCTCGACTATGAAAAACCGATCGTGATCGTTGACGATTTCAATCTCGAACTCGAACAGGTTGCCCGGCAGTTTCTTCGGCTCGGGTATGATAACCTGGCCGGTGTCCTTGCCGGGGGATTTCCTGCATGGACAAAATCCGGAAAAGAGTTCGCCACCATCCCGGCCTGTTCTGTCCACCAGCTGAAGGAACGGCTCGACACCGAATCCCCCTTCCTGCTGGATGTCAGGGATATCAAGAACTGGCGCGCTCATGGCCATATACACGGTGCGCACCATATGTATGTCGGCGATCTCCCTGCCCATCTCCAGGAGATCCCGGTAGACAGACCTGTTGTTGTGTATTGCGATGCCGGGTTCAAGGGAAGTCTTGCGGCAAGCATCCTTGCCCGCAACACGGATCGCGCGGTGACGAATGTGCTCGGGGGCATGACCGCGTGGGTTGCAGCGGGATACCCGGTCGAGCGGTAACTCCTTTTTTTTAGCCCAGCGCCATTTGAAAAGGTTTATTGTCTTGTGTTGGGAATCCGTTGTGAGAGTCTATGGACATCATCAAGATCCCACGGGCAGACAAGATAGAATACGATAAGCTGATTGAGAAAGGATACGTCTGCCGTATTGCATTCCAGGGGGAGAAATACCCGTATATCGCCCCCTTCCTCTATGTCTTCGATGGCTCATTCCTGTACTTCCTCTCAACGAAATACGGCAAGAAGATTGAACACTTCCGGAAAAGCCCCTATGCCTCCGTTGAGATCGAGAAGTACACAAAAGACCTCTCCACCTATACGTTTGTCACCCTCCAGGGATACCTTGAGGAAGTACACGACTCAATCGAGAAGAAACTGATCCGGGAGAAGTTCGTTGACCTCATTGTTGAGCGTAACCTCTCCTGCAACATCCTTGCTGCACTCGGCCACTCCCCGCTCGATCCCCCGGTGGCGATTGCGGAAGAGGAGCGCTCCCTTGTCTGGAAACTCGTGGGGGTCAAGGATATCGTGGCGCTGAAGAATCTCTGATCAGGTCTCCTCTTTTTTCTGGTTGAGCCATGCGGTGAGTTCCGCAGGATCGGTAACGGGCATTGAGCAGGTATTCCCCGTACAGGGATACGCGGTTGCCTTGTTCTTTTGCATCACCAGCCCCCGGGTGAATGGTGCGAGATCGGCGAGGGCACCGGCCCAGGGACCGGTTTTTGGGCTGAAGAGGACGGATGCATCCGGGAGATAGCGCGAATACACCGCTGCGATCATCGCCTCCGTGTCACCGGCCCCGGTAATCCCGGCGATCACGATCTCCTGTGAGGCACCGAGTGCCCGGTCAATGGCCGAGAGCAGCCAGCAGTAGGCTGATGGCTGGTTTCGCACCCGCTCCGTGAATGCCCGTGCCAGCTCACTGGCCCGTTCTTCGTAAGCCGGGTTGCCCGTGAGCCGGGACAGGCGGATAAGATTCTCCATGGCCACCGAGTTTGCCGAAGGTACTGCCCCGTCATAGCATTCCTTCTTCCGCCCAAAGAGGTGCTCGGCATCGTCCGCCACACCAAAAAATCCCCCGTGCTCCCAATCAAAGAAATGCGCTTCGAAGACCTCTTCTTTTCTAACGGCCTCCGCGAGGTACCGGGGATCAAACGTGGATTCGTAGAGTTCGATCAGGGCCAGGATCACAAACGCGTAATCATCGGCAAAGGCAGGGATCGCCGCCTCGCCATCGCGGTACCGGTGCAGGAGCCGGCCTGTACCGGCATCAAGCGTACTGAGGACAAATGCCATGGCCCGTTCTGCCTGTTCGGTATACTCGCGGTTCTTGAACGCCCGGCCGGCCTGCGCCAGTGCCGCGATCATGAGCCCGTTCGCATCTGCCAGCACCTTGTCGTCGCGGGCCGGTCGCGGGCGGAGACTGCGGGCCGCGAAAAGTTGCGTTCGGATCGCAGTGAGTTGTTCTGCAAGTGCCGGCTCAGAGATGCCATACGATGCCGCGATCTCTGCAAGGGGCACCGACCGGTACAGGATGTTTTTGGGTACACCGGACCCGTCTTTGGGCATGTTTCCGCCGGGCAGCAGGCTGTAGACCCGGCCGGCCAGCCCCGCATCCTCCGACCCAAGAACCGATTGGATCTCATCCCGGCTCCAGAGGTAATACGCCCCTTCCCCCGCGGCACTGTCGGCATCTTCCGCAGAGGCAAATGCTCCTTCCGGCACGGCCAGATCCCGGCTTACGTACGTAATGATCTCTTCCGCGGTCTTTTGGTAGCGGGTCGTTCCGGTTGCAAGGAAGGCGGCAGTATACGCCATCAGGAGGAGCGCCTGGTCATACAGCATCTTCTCGAAATGCGGCACGCGCCATCCGGCATCGGTTGCATACCGGTGGAATCCCCCGCCCAGGTGATCCCAGATCCCGCCATCCCGCATGGCATCGAGCGTGGTCTCAGCCATTTTGATGGCCCGGCCCGCGTGGTGGTTCGTGCCATACCGGAGCAAGAAGAGCAGGACGTGGGGCGTGGGGAACTTCGGGGCAGTCCCGAATCCCCCGTTGTCACTATCGAACCGGAGCAGCAGGTCCTGGTATCCCTCATCCAGGATGAGCGTGTCGGGATCACGGGCAGCATGCTCCGGCCCGGACTCCCTGAGCGAGTCGGTGATCCGGTCGGCAGACCGGAGGAGTTCGGATCGCTGTTCGCGCCAGGCCCGGGCCACCCGGGGCAGAAGTTCGAGAAGGCCGTGCAGGGCAAACCGGCGCTCCTTGGGAAGGTACGTGGCGGCAAAGAACGGCTTCTTCTCAGGCGTCATGATGATCGTGAGCGGCCAGCCCCCCTGGCCGGTGAGCTGCTGGCACGCGGCCATATAGGTGCTGTCGATATCCGGGCGTTCCTCGCGATCCACCTTGATGGCAATGAAATCACGGTTCAGCAGCGCTGCCACCTCGTCATCCTCGAACGACTCGTGCGCCATCACGTGGCACCAGTGGCAGGTGGCGTAGCCGATCGAGAGAAAGACCGGTTTATCTTCCCGGGCTGCCCGTTCGAACGCCTCGGTACCCCACGGGTACCAGTCCACGGGGTTTTTCGCATGCTGGAGAAGGTAGGGACTCTTCTCGTTCCTGAGCCGGTTGGGTGCCGAAAGTTCCTGCTCTGGCTCACCGGTCGCGGGTAGGGTATCCCGTTCCATAGGCGCAGCTTTGGCGTACCGGCATATCATCCTTTCACCCTTACCAAGCAGGGCATGCGCCGGGCTTATCGCACAGGACGTCCCATCTTCCGGCAGGAGAGGCAGAGCATGGAGATCAGCGCATTTCTCATCGTCATTGCCACGGGTGTCGCCGTGATGGTCATCTCCCTGCTGCTCGATCATCTCTGGGCGCAGGTCCTGCCCGTGCGGTTCCTGTATTATCTTCTGCGCTGCCCGGGGGTCGTTGTCCATGAATGCTCGCATATCCTCGGCTGCATCCTGACTGGTGCCTCCATAAAAAAAGTGGTCTTCTTCTCGCGGGAGGGGGGATCGGTCACCTACACCCGGCCAAAGATCCCGGTGATCGGCGATGTGATCATCAGCACGGCCCCGCTCTTTGTGATCCCGCTCGTCCTTTACGCGCTGACCTGGGGCTTTGCCCGGTTCCTGGACTGCACCTTCCCCGTATTTCCGTCATCTGTCGGCTCCCTCGACGCCGCGTACAGCCTCCTTCCGGCAATTGCCGGGATCTTTCCCGCAAACCTCATCTCCGCCTTCCATCCCGCCTTCCTCCTCTGGCTCTACCTCACCCTGAGCCTTGTGCTCTCGGTTGCGCCGAGCACACAGGATCTCAGGAATGCGATACTCGGGATCGCTGCAATCGCCGTCATCGGGATCGCGATCCTCTCAACCGGCATTGACTGGGCGGTTAGCATCCTCTGGCAGGTGGCGAGCATCATCGGCCAGGGATTCACGCTCGGCCTCGTCTTCGGCCTCGTTGCGCTCGCGGTCTCACTGCCGCCGCTCTCCTGGTACCTCTGGATTCACCGGCCGCGGGCATGACGCGATCTGATCGGGTTTAATTGATCCGGAGGGCTACGTTATCTTCACTGATGGTACGCGAAGCCGCAGACGGGGATGAGGAAGCGGGCACGGCCAGTGCCGGCAACCGCGACACACCGGTGATGAGGCAGTACCGGGAGCTGAAAGATCAGCACCCCGACACCATCGTCTTCTTCCGTATCGGCGACTTCTACGAGACCTTCGAGGCTGACGCAGAGCTCGTCTCTCGGGAACTGGAGATCGTGCTCACCTCCCGGTCCAAGAGCGGGGACAACCGCATCCCCCTCGCGGGCGTCCCGTATCACGCGGCAGACGGGTACATTGCAAAGCTGATCGCAAAGGGCTACCGGGTGGCGGTCTGCGAGCAGGTGGGCGACCCCAGGACCACAAAGGGGATCGTGAAGCGCGAGATCGCCCGGGTGATCACGCCCGGCACCGTGATCGACTCGGCACTCGTCCCAACGGTAGCCGCCACCTACCTGATGGCAGCAGCTCCCGATGTAAAAGGCCATGAGTGGGGCATTGCGCTCCTCGACATCTCGACCGGCGAGTTCTTTGCCGCCACCGTGCCGTACGACACGACCCTTGACGCACTCCGGTCCGAGATCGCCCGTTACCGCCCGGCCGAGTGCCTCATCCCCGCTTCGCTTGCGGAACCCCCACGGCAGCGCATAAGGGATACCGGCGTGGTCGTCACCTCCTGCCGGGACGAGCTCTTTTCAGAGAAGGCAGGAACGGAACTCTTGTGCCGGCACTTTGGCGTGGCATCGCTCGCCGGGTTCGGCCTGGACTGCGCACCCGTTGCGGTGGCTGCTGCCGGCGCCGCTCTTGCCTATGCGCTTGAGACCCAGCACGCGAGCCTCCCCCACATCACTACCCCTTTGTTGAAGACCTCCGCCCAGTCGATGATGCTCGATGCCGTTACGCTTCGGAACCTGGAGATCCGCGAGGGGATCCGGGCCGGCACAAAAGGCGCAACGCTCCTCTCCTCGCTCGACCTGACTATCACCCCGATGGCGAGCCGGCTTTTGAACCGGTACCTCTCCCGGCCGCTCACGGACATTGCCGAGATCAACCGCCGCCTCGATGCGGTCGAGTACCTGGCCGGGAGCACAACCGCCCGGCTCTCGCTCCGCGACCGGCTGAAGTCCTGCGCCGACATCGAGCGGATCGCGGCCCGGATCGCGTATGGGAATGCCGGTCCCCGCGACCTGGTCGCCCTCGCGGCCTCGCTCGATGCCCTGCCGGCCCTGAAAGCCTGCGTGACCGATGAGAGGAAGGGGACACTGCCCCCGCTCGTGGCTGAAGCCCTTGCCGCGATCAAGGAACTGCCCGAGACCAGCGCTTTGATCGGCCGGGCCATTGCGGAGGATCCCCCGGCCGTTGCCCGGAACGGTGGCGTGATCCGGACCGGCTACCACACAGAACTCGACGAGATCCGCGGCGTGCTCTGCTCCGGCAAGGACTGGATCATCGAGCTGCAGGAGAACGAACGGCAGGCGACCGGGATAAGGTCCCTCAAGATCGGGTACAACCGCATCTTCGGGTACTACATCGACATCTCGAAGCCCAACCTTGCGCTCGTCCCATCGCGGTACGATCGGAAGCAGACCACGGCCACGGGGGAACGGTACACGATCCCCGAGCTCCGGGAGAAGGAGGCGCTCATCACCAATGCCGACGAGCGCGTGCTTGCGCTCGAACGCACCCTGTACACCGGGCTCCTTGAGATCCTGAAGGCGGACATTCCTGCGCTCCAGTCCATTGCAAGCGGGGTAGCCGCACTCGATGTCGCTGCCGCCCTTGCCGAGGCGGCCCGGGTCAGGAACTATGTCCGGCCGCAGCTCGATACGGGCGATGCCATCGTGATCCGCGACGGCCGCCATCCCGTGGTCGAGCAGGGCTCGGCCGTCGGGTTTGTCCCCAACGACACCGAGATGTCCGGGAGCAACACGCAGGTCGTGATCATCACCGGGGCGAACATGGCCGGCAAGTCCACGTACATGCGGGCAGTGGCCCTCATCTGCATCATGGCACAGGCAGGGAGTTTCGTGCCCGCCCGGCACGCAAAGATCGGCATCATCGACCGGATCTTCACGCGGGTCGGGGCGTTCGATGACCTGGCCAGCGGCCAGAGCACCTTCTTTGTCGAGATGCTGGAACTGGCCAACATCCTCAACAACGTGACGCCCAAGAGTCTCGTCATCCTTGACGAGATCGGCCGGGGCACCAGCACCGCGGACGGCTCCTCGATTGCCCGGGCTGTCATCGAGTTTTTGCACGGCAAGGCAAACGCGGGGCCCAAAACACTCTTTGCCACGCACTTCCACGAACTGATTGCCATGGAAGACCGGCAAAAAAGGGTGAAGAACTTCCACTTTGCCGTGAAGGAGACAAAGGAGGAGGTGGTCTTCTTACGGAAACTGATCCCGGGCGCCACTGACAAGAGTTACGGTATCCATGTGGCACGCCTGGCCGGTATCCCGAAGAAGGTGACCGATCGGGCCGAAGTGCTGCTGGACGAGGAGCAGAAGCGGCAGGACAGCGCGGGGGATACAGGGGGCAAGGTACGGCGCTACACGCAGATCCTGCTCGTGGATGAGAAGGCCGAAGCGCCGCCCACGGTAACGCACCCGGTGATCGAGGAACTCGCGCAGATCAACCCCGACGAGATGACGCCTTTGCAGGCCCTGGCCGTGCTCCATGCTATGAAGCAGCACCTGAAGAAGGAGGAGAGACCGTGAAGGAGTCCCATACGGCCCATACGATCCGGCTCCTCGACCAGCACACGGTGAACAAGATCGCGGCGGGCGAGGTGGTGGAGCGGCCGGCCTCCGTGGTCAAGGAGCTGGTGGAGAATGCCATCGATGCCGGCGCCGGCTCGATCAGGATCGATCTCACGGCAACCGGCCCCACTGTCACCGCGATCCGGGTCACCGATGACGGCATGGGCATTGCCCCTGCCGATGTCCCGCTCGCGTTTGCCCCGCATGCCACGAGCAAGATTACCGATATCACCGATCTCGATGCGATCCGGACGCTCGGCTTCCGGGGCGAGGCGCTTGCCAGCATCGCCTCCGTTGCCAGGGTCACGCTCGTCACCCGGCCCCGCGACGATCCGCTCGCACCCGGCACCCGGTTTGTGATTGCCGGCGGGGCGGTGCTGGAGAATACGCCGGTCGGGGCGCCGGGCGGGACGAGTATCCTGGTGGAGGACCTCTTCTACAACACCCCGGCCCGGAAGAAGTTCCAGAAGAGCCGCCAGACCGAACTCGCCCATGTCCACGACCTGCTCGAAGGCATCTTCCTTGCCCACCCCGAGATCGCGTTCCGGCTCACCTACAATGGCAGCGACCAGCTGGCAACCGATAAAAGCAGATCGCCGCTCGACACGATCGCACGCATCTACGGCGCAGACCTTGCCCGCGACCTCGTTCCCGTTGCGCGGACCGACGTGCTCGTCACCATCACCGGTCACGTGGCCCGGCCCTCGGTTGCACGCAAAGACTCAGGCAGGATCTTCATAGCGATCAACCGGCGCTATGTCTCCTCCCCGGCCCTGACGAACGCGATCAAGGCCGGCTACGGCACCCTGCTCGCGAAAGACCGGTTCCCGGTCGCGTTCCTCACGCTCGAGATCGACCCGGCGCTCGTGGACGTGAACGTCCACCCCACGAAGAAACTGGTCCGGCTCTCGAAGGAGCCCGAGATCGCCCGCATCCTCGCGGACGCGGTGCACCGGGCCCTCTCCGGCCATGACCTGATCCCCGACATACGGCCCGCCGGCCTGCCGCAGGGACTCGTGGCAGCAAAGATGCCGGAAGAGATTCCTGCCCTGCACTACCGGCACGACCCGCTCCCTTCAGGGCAGGTCAGCGAACCCACGCATGCCGGTACGGTTGCAACAGACCAGCGGCTCCGGCAGACCGAACTGGTACCGGAGGCCCCCCTCGCGGAGAGCACGGTGCCCCCGCTCACCGTCATCGGGCAGTTCGGCGGCATCTACTTCCTTGCCACAACCCCCTCGGGCGAACTGATCGTGATCGACCAGCACGCTGCCCACGAACGGATCCTGTACGAACAGGCCGCACAGAAGGACCGGGACGATCCAAGGGTGCAGGAACTGATCGCCCCGGTCCTCCTCCACCGGACCCCCCGCGAGAGCCAGGTGCTCGCCTCCCTCATCCCGGACCTTGCCAAGGAAGGGTTTGTGATCGAGGAGTTCGGTCGCGACACCTTCCTGGTCCGGGCCGTCCCGGTGGTGCTCGGGAAACTGGAGGATGCCTCGCTCCTGGACGATATCGTGAGCGACCTGACGAGCACCGACCGGAGCCAGCGGGTAGACAACCGCGAGCGGATCACCCGGATCGTTGCCTGCCGGGGAGCGATCAAGGCCGGGACCGTCTGCACCCCCGAGCAGTGCCAGCGGGTGGCCGACCAGCTCCGGCTCACCAAGCAGCCCTACACCTGCCCCCATGGCCGGCCCACCATGATCCGGTTCTCCCGCGAGGACCTGGACACACTCTTTAAGCGCTCCTGACGGAGCGCTATAAAGTCCTCCGAGTTTAAACGGTCCTGATGGAGCGTTACAACCTCCAAGTGTAGGGTCGATATTGTTTTACGTTCTCAAGCGTGTCGAATCTCGTCAGAGATGTGACAGGAAAAGAATCTGAAGACGTTTTCGAGACTGGTGGCATTCGAAGAACCCTGAATGGATTGACGTTATGTTTTTTAATGTCCGAATTTGCATTATCGAATATGGATGTAAATATAGACCATTCAATAGGAAACTGGTTCAAAATATATCGTGAATCATATAAGTGGCCATCTTGCACCAGGCAAGAAGAATCGGAAAAGAGGATTTTAAAATTAAAATCCTCGGTATCATCAGCGATCAATGAGAACTCGATTGACAAACTCTCCGCATCACTTAAAGGTATTATTCAATGGAAAGCAAATCGAATGACTTCCAGATATAACATAACACTTGATTCACTCGGAGAAGAGTATTTACATAATATAATTGGTTTGGGCCCGTTTAACAATACTGAAAATTTGGATGCCCTCATTCGTACACTCCATATTAAAAATTGCAATCTACCTGAATGTACTGCAATTGCCTCATTCCTTTTCAATCGAAACGACGTACCCATTTTTGACAAGTACATTTCATTATTTTTTGCACGCGAGTTTAAGATTGAACAATCTGACGAAGAAACTATTCAAGTACTTCGTTTTGTAAAACACATAAAATTTAAAAATGAATCGGCTGGAAAAGATAAGACGGGTCATAAAATAAGACGTCCTGATGTTTATCATAAATCAGGTTTTGAGATTAATTATTGCAAATATCTTGACGAATTTATTCCTGAATGCAAACGGATTTCAGATTATCTTAATCGGTCAAATATCCAATATTGCGACATCCAAGATAAAATGGTACAATTCTGCCCCGTTGATATAGAAATGGCGATTTTTTCTTATGCGACGCAACATAAAGATTTTTTTTAAATTTTCGAATTACAACAAATTAAACGGTAACAAGAAATGTAATATTGTCAATTTGTGCTTTTAGACGCTAACACAAAAAAAGAGGCTTTTAATTGTAGTTTTTTAAAAAATAGTGCTTTTTTACTTTTTTGTACAAAATTTTACACTATCTGGATCATTATTAAGTTCTCCACACGGTACTTGCGTGGGATTAATATTACCATAAACCCACATACCCTCTTCAAACTTATCTCTTGGAAAATACAAATCCCAAGATAACATTGTCCAATGTCCCCAACTGCCATCGTTATTTCGGAAAATAAACGTTGTATGATATTCATCGGCGGAATAATCATAACTTAAAATTGTATATAACCTATCTGTACTTCCCGTTACTTGTTCATCTGTTACAATATCCCCTCTAACAAATTTCGGGGATGATTTAATCGTTGGTGTAGGGAGTGTAGTTGGCCCTGCTGTTCTGAAGGCATTTGGATTAATCGGAGCCGGTGTGGGTGTGGACTGAGATCCCCCACTAACAGATAGCAAAATAAGTATGCAAATAATCGCCGATCCAATCAAAAAAATCCAAAATATAGGGGGAAGCGGTTTATTATTGATTTTTCCTTTTGAAGGAGGATTAGACCCGGTTTGAAGAATTGCGGGGGGTATTGATCCAAGCGGTTCAGATCTATTTTCTAATAATTTCGCCCCACATGTTTTACAAAAAACAGAATTTGTATCAATAATTTGTGTTCCACATTTATGACAGTGCCTTGTCATAGACAATCAATTATTATCATAGCATAATAATTTTTTTAATTCTGTAAAATTGTTGTGAGATGATAAATCTCGGTAGTCTGATCTTCAAGAATTATTGTTTGAATAGAAAGAGTGTCAAATCAAAACATCCTGTCAACTTTATGTTATAAAGAATTTTAATTGAAATTTTCCATAGGGGATAGATTATTGTGTATTTTCTGAGGGGTTCTTCTCATCCTCGTGACCAGATGTCCGCTCGAAGGCAAGAGGGGAGGGAATTTTCTGTTGCATACTCATTATCAGGATTGTTAAACATCGGATTGCCCTCACCTCAACCGTTATGAGCTGCATCGATCCACCGGTACAGAACATACCGTACTGAGGGATTCATGGCAGAACGGCAGACACAACTCACTCCCGACGGGTATCATCTCTCCCATGACGATCAGGGCATTCCGGCATTCCAACATCTCGTGCTCGCCCGGTACCGGGCCTCGGCCCGGAAGTTTCCGTGGCGCGAGACCACCGACCCCTACGCCATTCTCGTCTCCGAGATCATGCTCCAGCAGACGCAGGTTGGCCGGGTGAGCGAGAAGTTCCCGGCGTTCCTTGCCACATTCCCGGACTTTGCTG
>Ga0209099_1000305_pt1 | contig 59281 bp, 52 predicted proteins | sample AD_JPNHW2_MetaG_FD_184430 | JGI IMG/M metagenome (GOLD analysis project Ga0209099, IMG submission 184430) | Active sludge microbial communities of municipal wastewater-treating anaerobic digesters from Japan - AD_JPNHW2_MetaG (SPAdes) (version 2) | ecosystem: Engineered > Bioreactor > Anaerobic...
GCTTGAGAAACGTTCGTAAGCCACCAGCGAAACTTTGGAATCGATCACCAGGTAATGGTCGCCGGGATAAGCTACGACGACATCGGGTTGCAGGCGGGATCCTTGCTGCGTGGCGTAGGCTGATTGTACAAAAAATTCGCGATCGCGCGTCAATCCTGATTTCTCAAGAATCGTTTCGAGGATGAATTCACCCCAGTTTCCTTGTGTTTTTGCCTGCCCTTTCAGCGCGTTGGTGAGGTTGCTGGCCTCTTTACTGATCTGTTGGTTGAGGTCGGAGAGGTTTTTGATCTCTTTTTCGAGTGAGAATCTTTGTTTCGATTCTTTATCATAGGTCTCTTCCACCTTCTTTTCAAAATCCCGGAGCTTTTCGCCCAAAGGTTTTAACAATTCATCCAGTTTGGTTTTGTTCTGTTCTGTGAATTTCCTGGTTTTCTCCTCCAGTATCTCATTGGCCAGGTTTTTGAATTCATTCCTGAATTGCTCCTGGAGCTTTCCGATCTCCTCTTTTTGTTCGATCAGCTTTTTTTCAAGGTTGGCCAATTCCGACCCGGCTGCTGTCAGTTTCTTGTTCAGGTCAAGGATGGTGTCATTTTTTTTCCCGACTTGTTCCAGGTAATTGTCAGATTGTTCTTTCAGATTGCGTGATCTTTCTTCAAGCGTGCTTTTTTCACGGTTCAGCTCTTCGATCTGTTTTTGCAATTGGGCAGCAATCATGGGATCTTCCTGCCTGTTTTTGCCCATCTTCAGGAACAGGAGGATAAACCCTGTAATGAGCACCAATCCGATGACAATCAGCAGTATTTCACTCATACGGCAAGCATTAATGACGAGACAACAAAAATACTTTTAATCGGTCAATCCCCGGCAGGGAGGCAAAAATCTTTTCACCGGATCACCGCGATGACCGGAAAATGGTCAGAAGGATACCTTTCATCGTGTGATTCCCGCAATATCGTATAACTATTAGGTGAGAAACCCTTACTTGTAAAGACATAATCGATTCTTTCAGAGGATGGGACGGAGGTATCGAAATTGTTGAAAGTGCCTTCGGGAGCCATCGAAAGGCTTTTGCCGGCAGTTTTTGAATCAACCAACCGGGTTGTTATAATGTTGATAGGTTCGCTTTGGGGCGGAGAATTGAAATCGATCGTCAGGATAACCGGGTATCCTTCCTGATTGAGTTCTCCCATTTTCTCAAGAATCAGAAGCGCACTTTGTTTTCTTGCCAGGGAGCCGATATGATCAAAATGGGTGTTGAAGATCCATGTTCAAAAATACGATGAAAAAAGATCGATCGATAAAGTGTTATTTTTGCCGCATGTTCAGGGCAGGCATTCTTTCCGACACCCATGGGTTCCTTCATCCCCGTGTCCTTCATTTTGTTGAAAAGGTGGATGAAATCTGGCATGCCGGCGATATCGGGGATCTGAAGACAATTGACCGGATCGCGAAAATTAAGCCGCTGGTTGCTGTTTACGGTAATATCGACGGGCAGGAGTTGCGGTTAAGGTACCCGAAAACAGTTCATTTTCAAAGGGAAGCAGTGAAAGTCATGATGACTCATATAGGGGGATATCCCGGCAGGTATGATTCGTCGGTACGAAGGGTGATTGAAGAAGAAAAACCGGGATTGTTCATTTGCGGTCATTCGCATATCCTGAAAGTGATGTACGATAAAAAGCAAAAACTTTTACACATCAACCCCGGCGCTGCAGGCAAGTACGGGTTTCATACCTCGGTGACAGCGGTCAGGCTGGTCCTTGACGGGAACGGCTTTCGGGATCTGGAGGTACTCGATATTCCGCGTGGAAGGATGAGTGAGGATTGACAGGTTATCCGGGTGTGCTGTCGTGAATCAGGCAGACGAAAAGGAATTAGCGAAGCCGGTCGGCGCTTTTGACCAGGGCTTCATCTTTCCGGATGGCACGGGTAGCCAACACCAGAAAAACCAGGCTGATCAGTGGCATGAGCATGCCGGCATAGTTGTAATCGGGTTCAATGCTCGTCATGGAGCTGATACGGGTAGCATAAAAGAAAAAGATGACCATGATCAGAACTATGTTGACCAGCACATTGAATGCACAAAGCCGGATTTGGAACGTCCTCTTTTTATAGAGAAGGAGGGTCACGGCAGAAAGAATGAAGGATGTTGCTGCCATCAGGAGCAAGGGAAGGGTGAAAAGTGAGGAAAAGGTGACTTTAGGTTCGGGATCCATGCACATCACACCATAAATAAAAAGTTTGTAATTGCCCTGAATTTCATGGTAATAGGTTGCCAATGGGAAGAAAAAGAGCAGGAGAGAAGCCACAGCGGCGATTACAAGAAAGAGGGATTGAATACGTTGTAACATGCGATTGTTCTTTATACAAAGCTAAATTAGAAAAGATTTCCGTTGCCGGTAGGCAAGTTGCAGAAAAAAAATTGACAATAACCGGAAAATGTCTATCTTTGCACTAACTTTTAAGCCCCACGATCGGTCTTTCTCTACTTTTCAGCCCTTTTTCTGTAACAACATCTGATCCGTTCAGTAATCATACCGAGTAGTTAATTTATTCATTCAAAACATTTTTTATTTTATGTATGACATTATTTCCCTTGATGGCAAGGAGCTGTCGGAGATTAAAGAAATAGCAAGACAATTCAATATCCCAAAGGTCGATAAGTTTGACAAGCAGGAGTTGATTTACAAAATCCTGGATCATCAGGCCCTGAATCCTACCCCTGAAACGCTTGACCAGGAGAAAAAGGAAAATATCAAACCCTTTCGCGGACGTCCCCGCAAGGAAAACAATAACCGGTCGAAGCTTCGCGGCCCGGTTGCCAGTTCCAGCGGATCCGTCGAGACGGTCAGTCCGCTTTCCGAACCTCCACTGACACCGGCTCCGGAAACGGTGAAATCACAGGAAATTCCCGCAGGTGACACCATAATGCCGGATGTTAAACCATCGGTCAAGCAGCAGGGTGAAAGAAAAAAGTACGACCAACGTCTTCCCCGAAACCAGCGAGGTCCCCGGGGTAACAAACCCTACCACCGTTCCAACGAAAAACCCGTCTTTGAACCGCTGGTCAAGATGACCATGCCTGAATTAAATGACATTCCTGAAGAGCCCTTCGAATATGAAGAGCCGCAGGAAAAACCTTTTGTCCTTCCCGAACTCCTCGAAGAACAACCAAAACCTCTGATCAGTCCTGAATTGACCGAACCGGAACCACCGGTGGTTGAAACACCCGTTGAAACAGCCCCTCCGATGGTTTCAGATGAACGCCGGCACAAGGATTTTCAACGGAAAAACCAGGAACGGCACCGGGAAGAATCAACCTTCGAATTTGAAGGGATCATCACCAGCGAGGGCGTCCTCGAAATCATGTCGGATGGCTATGGTTTCCTCCGCTCTTCAGATTACAACTACCTGAACTCTCCCGATGATATCTATGTCTCCCAATCGCAAATCAAGTTATTCGGACTGAAAACGGGAGATACGGTCAGGGGAACGATCCGGCCTCCCAAAGAGGGTGAAAAATATTTTCCACTGGTCAAAGTAGAACTGATCAATGGCCGCAAATCGGAAGAGGTTCGCGACCGGATACCGTTCGACTTTCTTACCCCACTCTTCCCCATGAAAAAGTTCCGGTTGACCGGCCATAAAAACGAGAGCATGTCAACCCGGATCATCGATATGTTCGCTCCCATCGGCTTTGGTCAGCGTGGATTGATCGTGGCACAACCAAAAACAGGTAAAACCGTGTTACTGAAGGAAATAGCCAATGCCATTGCCGCCAACCATCCCGATGTTTATATGATCATCCTGCTCATCGATGAACGGCCTGAAGAGGTCACCGACATGCAACGCAGCGTCCACGCCGAAGTGATCTCTTCCACCTTTGATGAACCAGCTGAAAGGCACGCCAGAATTTCCAACATCATCCTCGAAAAAGCCAAACGTTTGGTAGAGTGTGGTCACGATGTGGTGATCCTGCTTGATTCCATCACCCGCCTCGCACGAGCTTACAACACGGTAGCGCCGGCTTCCGGAAAAGTACTTTCGGGAGGTGTCGAAGCCAATGCACTTCAGAAACCGAAACGGTTTTTCGGAGCAGCGCGGCAAATTGAGAACGGCGGATCGCTGACCATCATCGCTACAGCCCTGATTGAAACCGGATCAAAAATGGATGAAGTGATCTTCGAAGAGTTTAAAGGCACCGGCAACATGGAACTTCAACTCGATCGCAAACTCTCCAACAAAAGGATCTATCCTGCCATCGATATCGTCTCCTCCAGCACACGTCGTGAGGATTTATTGCTTGATAAAGATGTGCTCCAGCGTATCTGGATCCTCCGTAACCATCTCGCGGATATGAACCCATTGGAAGCGATGGAATTTCTTAAGGAAAAGATGAAATTTACAAGTACCAATGAGGAGTTCCTCATCTCAATGAATGGATGATGCCAGGAGCTGCTCACTCAGCTTTGGAAGATCCAACCCGTCATAATCGCCCGAACTCATCATCAGAAAAACGCTGTTGTGGCTCCCTTCCCGGAGTAAACGCTTCCTGAGTAGACCTGAGTCGTTATAAACTTCAATTTTCTCATTGGCAAAACCCTCTTTCACCGATTCCGGTGTGAGATCAGGCAGTCGTTTCAACATCAGGGCATGGGGATTGAAATAGACCAGCGCCACGTCGGCCGCGTCAAGGGTCCCACGGTAATGGGTCAAAAATTCACGACTCAGACTGCTGTAAGTATGGAGTTCCAGGCAGGCTATCACCTTGCTGTTTTTATACTGTTCCCTTACTGCATTCAGGGTGGCTGCTGTTTTTGACGGGGCATGGGCAAAATCGCGAAAGACTGTTGTCTGACCGTTGGAAGCCAGCACCTCCAACCGTTTGGCCGCCCCTTTGAAGGAGCCGATCGCAGTATAAAAATCAACATTTCTGATCCCCAGTTGGTCGCAAATATTGCGCGCCCCTTCCAGGTTCAGAAGATTGTGGTGACCAAAGAGTTGTATCGGGTATAACTGGTCGTCACAGCCAATATAAGTTTGCCCGTCTTCAATCGCAAAGGGTGGTAAGGAATAGGGAATCAATGTAATATCTTCCCGGATCTCCTGGCAGATCCGCTGTAACTCCTTATCTTCCGCGCAATATACCAGGGTACCCCCGGGGGTAATCAGCCGGATAAAGATCCTGAACTGTTCGACATATTGTTCATAAGTCGGAAATACGTTGATGTGATCCCAGGCAATTCCACTCAGCAGCGCCAGGTCGGGTTTGTAAAGATGGAACTTGGGACGCGGATCAATCGGGGAGGTCAGGTATTCGTCACCTTCAAAGATCATGATCGGGGCTGCCTCTGAAAGCCGCACCATCACATCGAATCCCTCTAACTGGGCACCGACCAGGTAATCACAATCCATTCCCTGTTCTTTGAGAACATGGAGGATCATGGCAGTAATGGTTGTTTTACCATGACTGCCGCCCACGACCACCCTTTTTTTCTCTTTCGATAATTCGTAAAGAAATTCGGGATAGGAGTATATCTTCAATCCCATCTCACGGGCTGTTAACAGTTCCGGATTGTCGGCTTTGGCATGCATACCCAGGATAATGGCATCGAGACCGTGAGTAATGGAAGTAACATCCCAGCCTTGTTTTGCAGGCAATAGCCCATAGCTTTCGAGTCTGCTGCGGGAAGGTTCAAAAATTTCGTCATCAGAACCGGTTACCTGGTGGCCTTTCCGTGCCATGGCGATGGCCAGGTTGTGCATGGCGCTTCCGCCAATGGCTATGAAATGGAGACGCATAAAGTGACTTTTGCCCAAAATTAATGGTTACATCATTAAAATTTGATTTCGGTAGCATCTTTTTAGTAAATTCACACTTTATTTAGGTGCTGACTTTATGACTTTTTCCCCGGATGAGTTGAACGAACGGTTTATTGATACCTCACCAGATGAAGTATTAGCATGGTTTTCAACTGCCTATTTAGGGAAAATCGTTTTTTCTACCAGTCTGGGGGCCGAAGATCAGGCGCTACTCCACCTGATTGCATCCAACAGTTACCCGATTCCGGTATTTACCTTAGACACAGGCCGGTTGTTCCAGGAGACCTATGATTTGATCCAGGTGACTGAAGCAAAATATGGTATCAGGATCAATTTGTTCTTCCCCGACCATGACGATGTGGAGAAAATGGTGAGGGAGCGGGGGATTAACCTCTTTTATGAGAATGTCGAAAACCGGAAACTATGCTGTCAGGTAAGGAAGATAACCTCCCTTCAAAGAGCCTTGCAGGGACAGGCTGTGTGGGTCACCGGCCTTCGTCGTAACCAGGCTGTCACACGCCAGGAAATGAAGAAGGTAGAGTGGGATTCAATGAACCAGATCCTTAAAGTCAATCCATTGCTTTCATGGACTGAAACGTTTTTATGGGATTACATCACCCGTCACCAGATACCGGTCAACGAGCTTCACCGGAAAGGATTTCCCAGCATCGGTTGTCAACCCTGTACCAGGGCTATCTCACCAGGTGAAGATATCCGCGCCGGCCGATGGTGGTGGGAAAGCCAACACAACAAAGAATGTGGTTTGCATCAACCTACAAAACCGGATAAACATGATTTCAGTGGATTTATCTAAAGCTGGTAACCGGAACAGTGATCCTTGCGGAGAACCCCTACTGCTTTTTCAAAGTGACCGCCATGCTGTCTACCATATAGGCACTGCAGAAGACAGTGCATTCAGAAGCAATTGTTACCTTTTAACTGATGGATCAGAATCCTTGTTGATCCATCCCCGCGGAATTTACGAATTCTCATTCCTGTACCACCAGTTGAACACCATTCTCTCAAAGGAACCTGTCACCGGACTGGTTATCTCAGGAGCGGACGCCGACAATTCAGCATTAACCGAATGGTTGAAAAATTATCCGGGATGCCGGCTCTTTACCACCCCCTTCATCCATCTGATGCTGACATCCTGCGGCAAAGAGGAATACACTTTTCACGATGTCAGGGAAGAAGATCGTTTTCTTTTTACTTCAGGCAGGTCGCTCAAATTCATCCCTGCACCTTTTCTGCCTTCTCCTGCTGCTTTCGCTTGTTACGATGAAACCTCCGGATTTCTCTTTTCAGGAGATATCTGGGCAGCAATGGATATGGACTGGCATCTGGTAGTCGATGATTTTCATGACCATGAAATGAAAATGAACCTGTTTCATATTGATCACATGGCTTCGAATATCTCCGCCAGGGGATTTTTGAACAGAATCGGAGATCTGAAAATCACGGCCATCCTTCCCCATCATGGATCGATTCTTCCAAAACCTTTTGTCAATGAAGCCATGGATTATCTACGTCGGCTGAAATGTGGAACTGACCTGTTCTACCCGGATATCAAACAGTTTTAAAACGCAATGCCATGTCTGAGGACCTTCAAAAACAGAGAGGACACCTGGAAGTTGAGAACAATAAACTTCGTGCCCTTACCGGGCAATGGGAGTCAATCCTATCGGCGTACAAGGAAGCAAACGAAAAACTCCAGATAAGAGAACAAACGCTTTCCGCCACTTTGGAACGCATCCAGCGGTCACTCAGCGCTGGCAGCCTTTCGTGGTGGGAGTGGGACTATTCTTCAGGAAATATTACCTCGGATGATGACTATATCCTGTTGCTCGGGTTCGACCCTTCCGCCAAACCCCTGACCTTTGAAGCATTCGTCAAAATGATCCATCCTGAGGACCAGCTTCCGTTCAGGGAACGCATTAAGTCGCACATGGAGGGAAAATCAGCTGTGTACAACATGGAATTCCGCCTCAGGACCAGCCAGGGAACATGGAAATGGTTCGCAGACCGGGGCAGGATCACAGAGCGTGATATTCTTGGGAAACCAGTGAGAATTGCAGGGATACTGGTCGATATCGATGAGGGAAAAAGAACTGAAAGAGAGTTGACCGAGGCCCGTGATCAATCCATTGCCGACAGTCGGGCCAAAAGTTCTTTTTTGGCCAGCATGTCCCATGAAATATACACCCCGCTCGCAGGAGTGGTGGGAATGGCTCAGATTCTCCGGCAATCAAAACTCACCCGGGAGCACAATGAATACCTCGATGCCCTCGTCAAATCGGCTACTGACCTGATGTCGATTCTTAACGACATTCTCGAGTATTCGAAAATTGAAGCAGGACGGATCGAATTCCATGAAAAACCATTCAGCATCCACCAGGTTGTGGAAGAGATTACCCTGAATGTTTGCGACAAAGCGGCAGAAAAAGCGATCCAGGTTATCTTTTTTGAGGATCCTTTTATTCCTGCAGAAGTGGTGGGCGATCCGGTAAGGGTCAGACAGGTGCTTAAGATATTGACAGATAACGCATTGAAATTTACCGAGAAAGGCGAAATCCGGATAGAGGCTTTCTTCAGCGAGTGGGATGACGACACGGTAAAAGTGAAGTTCAACATTGCCGATACCGGGATCGGGATCACCCCTGAATCAATAAAAAAAATCTTCCAGTCTTTTACTAAAGCCACTACTCCTGAAGCTAAGAAATATGGAGGAGGAGGTTTGGGGCTGGCCATTGCCCGGTACCTGGTTCAACGGATGAATGGCAACATCACGGTGGAAAGTACCCCCGGAGAAGGTACCGTGTTTTCGGTTCTCCTGACTTTTGACCGGTACCAGGAATCAGAAACAGAAGACCCGATGAAAGGGATCCTCCAGGGTAAAAAGGTCCTTATTCTCGATCCGGAGGTGAACCGTGCCGCATTCCTGCGTAACTACTTCGATCGATGGGATTGTGATGCTGAAGTATCCCATGATCCTCAGGAAGCCATGATACGAATCCTGAATCAAGCCGCAATCAAACAACCCTACACCCTTCTCATCGTTGAGTACCAGCTTCCCGGGATAACGGGACTGGAATTCTCTGCCCGGATAACCCGTGACCCGAAACTGAAATCTTCCAAAATACTCCTCACCTCATGCCGGAATATTCAGGTGATAGAATCAGAAATGGCAGCAGCAGGGGTTTTGGAAAACCTGGCCAGACCACACACCCTCTCCAAACTGAAAAACAGACTCAAAGAAACCATCTCGCAGATCCGCTCTGAGGTAAAAGAACAGGAAGGAGAAGATGAACATCTATCAGAAATCCGGAAAAGGATTCTAAGAATATTGCTTGCGGAAGATAACCTGATCAATCAGAAGGTGGCCAAAGTCGTCCTGGAAAAAATGGGTCACCATGTTGATATTGCCGACAATGGCCGGATCGCGGTTCAGATGTTCAACGAGGGACAATACGATCTGATCCTGATGGATATTCACATGCCTGAAATGGACGGCAGAGAAACCACCCGAAAGATACGGGAACTGGAAGCCGCTGATCCCGAGCGCTTTCCGGTGCAGATCTGCGCCCTGACAGCCAACTTTACCGACAAAGATGAAGAACTTTGTTACCAGGCAGGAATGAACAGTTATATCTCCAAACCTTTCAAATTGGAAGAACTGACCAGGGTACTCAACCGGGTTTAATTAAACCGGATGGCCTTTACCGGTGTGATCCGGCCAATGACAACGGAGGGGATCAGAAAAATCAGGTAACAAATGCCCAGCGTGCCGGCATTCAGTGCCAGGATGTTCCAGAGGCCAAAATGGATCGGAATCACCGATACATAATACGAATCTTCAGGCAGGGTGATCCATCCGAAATGCTGCTGCAGCCAACAGAGAAGAAATGAAACGAGGTTCCCGATGATCATACCTCGGCCGACAATGAAAAAAGCCTGGTAAAAAAAGACCCTCTTGATCCCCGAATTTCTCATTCCCAGCGATTTCAAGATCCCGATCATCCGGGTTTTCTCCAGGATCAGGATCAGCAATGTGGAAATGATGGTGGTAGTCGAGACCATAATGATCAGAATCAGGATGATCAGTACATTGACATCCTGTAAATCGAGCCAATCGAAAATCTGCGGATAGATTTGCCGGATGGTCGCTGCATCCAGGCTGAAACCAACCTGATGGTAAATGTAGAGGCCCATCTTTTCCATGGTGTCATAATCGCGGAGGAAGATTTCGAAACCTCCGACCTGGTCAGCGGTCCAGTTATTAAGTCGTTGGATGTGATGAATGTCACACAGAACGTACATCTTGTCAAATTCCTCCAGACCGGTGGAATAGATTCCGGCAATTTTAAATTTTCTTCCCAAGGTAAGTTCCCCGGAGACAAAATACATCCGGAGGTCGTCGTTAAGTTTCAAATTCAGCAGGTTGGCCGTCTTTTCTGAAATGATTACCGAATCGTTGCGGCCGGTGTCACTGACCGAGAAAACGGTGCCTGTTTTCAATTTTCCTTTGAAAAAACGCCAGTCATAGTCACTTCCGACGCCTTTCAGCACCACTCCCTGAATTTGATCTTTTGTTTTGATGATACCTGTTTTGGTGGCGAAAACCTGGATATTGGCAATATTCTTATTCTTCCGGAGTTGCGTCACAAAGGATTGCTTTTTCTCAATCGGATAGGGTTCCAGGGTTGAATTTTGTGTAAAACGAGTAACCTGAATGTGCCCTGAAAACCCTGCCACCTTTTCACGGATCTCTTTTTTAAACCCTGTAAGAATAGCAATGGCCACAAACATTACTATAAATCCAAGTGCGATCGAGGTCACCGCGATGGTCACAAAGGTTCTCGAAAAATGGGCTTTGCCTCCCGATACGATCCGCCGGGCAAGAAAAAGATCAAAGTTCAAAAGTTCTGTTTTATGGCTAAGCAAAAGTACTTAATTTTGGAGAAACTGACAGGTTTGCCATGAAACGCATCCTCTTTGCAGCGGTTTTCTTCCTCCATTTATCTCCGATATTGGTCTCCCAGATTATTACCGGGGCCATGCGAACGGATGCATATTTCCCGTTGCTCGGAGATCGTCGGATCGCCGTCGTGGCCAATAACAACTCCACCCTCCCGGCGCTCTCCGGGAAGGGGACTGTCAACCTGATTGATACCCTGGTCAACAGTGGGTTCCGGTTGGTGAAGATTTTCTCTCCGGAGCATGGTTTCCGGGGACATGCCGAAGCCGGGGAACTGGTGGTTGATACCACCGACCCTGTAACCGGCATTCCGGTGGTGTCATTGTATGGTAACCATAAAAAGCCACGTCCCGAAGAGCTGGATGGTATCAAACTGGTTATCTTCGACCTTCAGGATGTCGGAGTGCGTTTTTTTACCTACCTCTCCACCCTTACTTATGTGATGGAAAGTTGTGCTGCTCTGGATATTCCCGTTTTATTGCTTGACAGGCCCAATCCGAACGGCGATTACATCGACGGACCGGTTCTGGAAAAAGAGTATACCTCCTTTGTCGGACTTCATCCGGTTCCCGTAGTTTACGGGATGACCATCGGTGAATATGCCCGGATGGTGAACGGGGAGGGCTGGCTGAAAGACAAACTGAAGTGTAAACTGGAGGTCATTCCCCTTGTCGGGTACACCCATTCCCTCAGGTTCGTTTCCGTCGGTCTTCCCTCACCCAATCTCCCAACCATGAACGCTATACGGCTCTATCCTTCCCTTTGTTTTTTTGAAGGAACAACGGTCAGCGTCGGGAGAGGCACCGATTATCCGTTCGAAGTGTTTGGCTATCCGGATCCGGCAACCGGAAGTTTTTCCTTTGTACCTCACAGTATACCAGGTAAAAGCCTTCATCCTCCTTTTGAAGGGATTCGTTGTTACGGGAGCGATCTTCGCAACAACGAATTTACCGGTAACGAACAAGGGAGGATCAACCTTTTTTACCTCCTCACCACCTATAAGATTTTAGGATCGAAAACTGACTTTTTTACTTCCTATTTCGCTTTGTTGGCTGGTACGGACCGACTGCGGCAACAGATTATAAAGGGGCTCAGCGAACAGGAGATCCGCGAGAGCTGGAGAGAAGGAATAATGATGTTTAGAAAGATAAGGAGCCAATACCTGATCTATCCTGAGAATTGAGCATTAATGAGCTCCCGGGTATTTTTTCAATCCCTCCTCAAGGCATACCATGGCATTTTTCAAGTCTTCGGTTTTCAGCACATAGCTGATCCTGACCTCGTCTTTACCACGGCCCGGGGTTGAATAAAACCCGGTAGCCGGCGCCAGCATGACGGTTTGTCCTTCGTGGTTAAAATGTTCTAACAACCATTGGCAAAATTTATCGGAATCATCGATGGGCAGCCGGGCAACGGCATAGAAGGCTCCCCCGGGGTTAGGACAGAAACAGCCTTTCATCTTGTTGATCGATTCCACAACGATGTTTCTGCGGCGGACATACTCCTGAAGGACTGCTTCGAGGTAGCTTGCAGGTGTATCCACTGCTGCTTCCCCGGCGATTTGTCCAAAGGTTGGAGGGCTGAGCCTGGCCTGGGCAAATTTCATGGCGGTTGCCATCACTGCTTTATTGCGTGAAATCATCACGCCGATCCGCACACCGCAGGCGCTGTAGCGTTTTGAAATGGAATCGAGCAGGACCACGTTCTGGTCTATGCCTTCAAGGTTCATGACCGAGAAATGTTGGTTACCATCGTAACAGAATTCACGGTAAACTTCATCAGAGAAGAGGAAGAGGTCATATTTTTTCACGATATCCCGGAGGAGTTCCAGCTCTTCTTTGGAATAAAGGTAGCCTGTCGGGTTGTTGGGGTTACAGATCATGATCGCTTTAGTACGCGGGGTGATGGCTTCTTCGAAAGCTTTGATGGGAGGCAGTGCGAAGCCATCCTGAATAAAGGATTCGATCGGTTTGACCACCACACCGGCGGAGACAGCAAAACCATTGTAATTGGCATAGAAAGGTTCAGGGATGATGATCTCATCGCCCGGGTTCAGGCAACTCATCATGGCAAAGAGGATTCCTTCCGAACCTCCCGTTGTAACGATCATTTCGTCGGGGGTAACGGAAACGCCCACCCGGTTGTAGTATTCGACCAGTTTTTTCCGGTAGGAGAGGTTCCCTGCTGAATGGCTGTACTCCACAACTTTAAGTTCTGTACTGCGTATTTTTTCCATCACGTTGGGTGGTGTTTCAATGTCGGGTTGCCCGATATTGAGATGATACACTTTGATTCCCCTTTTTTTTGCTTCATCAGAGAAAGGGACCAATTTCCGGATGGGGGAGGGGGGGCAATTTTGCCCGCGTTGGGATACAGTTGGCATACGATGGGTTTTTTACAATAAGTGAAAGCCAGCTTTGGGCTGGCTTTTATAATTTTTTGCTGGTGAAAGTTATTTGCTTTGGGGGGAAGCTCCCGGAGCACTGCTATTTACCGGCTCTGTTGTAGTCGGTTTGGCTACGACGCTCCCCTTGATTTGCAGCACAACCCGGTTCGTTTTGGCATTGGAAGTAACGGTGACGGTTTTGTTGATTGGACCAATGTTGTGAGTGTTGTAAGTTACCTTGATCACATCACTTTTACCAGGGAGAATGGGTTCCTGAGGCCAGGTCGGGACGGTACATCCACAGGAAGACTGCGGTTTGGAAAGGATCAGAGGCTCTTTCCCGGTATTGGTAAATTTGAATTCACAGGTCCCATCGCCAGACTGATAGATCGTACCGTAGTCATGAACGGTTTTTTCAAAGGAGATCTCCGGTGCATTGGGATTGACTGCCGGCTGAGTGACTGCATTCTGCGCTTTTGCAGTGTAAGCAAAAATGACCAGTACAATCAGTGATAAAAGGGTTTTCTTCATAGTGAATGCGAATTTGAGTTATAACGCGATTAGCGATTACAAAAATAATAAAAATCCGTGAAGGAAATCTCGAGTAAAATTAAAGTTATACGCAAAGATTTGACCGAATTCTGTATTAAATTTGAAGTTAAGAGGGTTTCTAAAAAAAATGTACCTTTGCATGTTTTTTAAAACTGTGCAGCTTGACAGAGAAGAATAATTCGATCAAAGAGCTGGATGGAAAGCAGCTTTATCATTCGTTTATTGCCGGTGCCCAGCGTATTTTTGAACAACAGAAATTACTCAATAAAATCAATGTCTTCCCGGTAGCTGATGCCGATACCGGAACAAACCTCGCATCAACGATGCGTTCTATCATGGACGCCATCATTCCGACCGACAACCTGAAACAAACGGCTGTGGCCCTCGCCGATGCAGCCCTTATCGGGGCACGGGGTAATTCAGGCATCATTTTTGCACAATTTCTTTATGGTTTCAGCAACGAGATCCAATCGGATCGGACCCTCGATGTGGAATCATTTGCCACAAGCATGAAAAAAGCGGTCGCCTATGCTTATGACGCCATAGCCAACCCGATAGAGGGTACCATCCTGACCGTGATCAAAGACTGGGCAGATTACATCTACCAGCTCAAAGACCGCTTCGATGATTTCATCCTCCTGCTTGTAGAAGCTTATAAAAAAGCATTGGAATCGCTGGCCGCAACTACCCGGCGGCTCGAAGTCCTGGCCAGATCACATGTCGTGGATGCCGGTGCCAAAGGATTCGTTTTCTGGTTGGAAGGGATCAAGGATTTTTTCACCTTGGGCGAAGCCAAATCGATCATCCACAGCAGCGCCCTGGCCGGAGCCGAAGAAGAGAAAGTGGAAATGCCACACGAAGAGATCACCTTCAGGTTTTGTACAGAAGCCCTGATCAACGGGAACGAAATGGATAAACACAAGATCCGGACCTTCATACAGCATTGCGGTGATTCCCTCGTGGTTGCCGGAACGCCCCAAAAGATCAGAGTACATATACATACCGACTTCCCGGCTGAAGTCTTTTCACAACTCCAGCAATTCGGGCACATTACCTACCAAAAGGTCGATGATATGGTAATGCAAAATGAAATTCAGTTTAACCGGAAATCTGATGTTGCCCTGCTTACCGATTCTACCTGTGATCTTCCCAAAGAACTGATCGACCATTACCAAATTCATGTGGTGCCCCTTACCCTTCATTTCGGGGAAACCTATTTTCTGGACCGGCTGACCATTAACCCGCCTCAGTTTTATTCCATGATGGCCCGCACCGAAGAACGCCCTACCACAGCGCAACCGGCCTCCAAAGAGTTCCAGAACAAATACGAGTTCCTCGCCACCCATTATGAATCGATCATCGGGCTCCATATAACCCATGGGATGAGCGGCACCTTTTCCAGCAGCGACAAAGGGGCACAGGATGTCAGAGAAAGAACAGGCAAAAAAATCGACGTGATCAACTCCAGGAACATCACAGGCGGACTGGGACTGATCCTGCTGAGAATTGCCGAGGCCATCGAAAAAGGAGCTACCCATGAGGAGATCCTTTCCCGGATGGATGAATGGCTCTCCAAATCCATGATCCGGGTCAGCGTTCCGACCCTCCGGTACATCGTCCGCAGCGGCCGGGTCAGCCCTTTCAAAAGTTTTGTGGCCAAAGCGCTTGATATCAATCCGGTGATCGCTCTCGACCGGGATGGAAAAGCCATCATAAGGCAAAAATCGTTTTCGGAAAAAACCAGTCGGAAAAAGATTATTAAAGACCTGGAAGGGATCGTCAGAAAAAACCCGGTATGGGGTTATGCCATCACCCATGCGAATAATCCGGAAGCTGCCGCTTTCTATGCCACTGAGATGGAGAGAATTACCGGTAGGAAACCTTTGTATAACGACCATGCATCACCTGTCCTGGTCGCCAACGTAGGACCGGGTGTTGCCTGTGTGGCCTTGCTCCTGGAATAAAATCGGAAACCATGATCCTGGAAATCGCGCTGCTGATTTTTCTTTTTATGACCCTCCTTTTTGTGGTCGCCCTCATTAAAAAAGACAACAGCATTGCCGACACCTTTTGGGGAATCGGATTCATTGTCATTGCGCTCTATGCAGCTGTTCAATCGGGCGAAATGGATCTTCGCAAGATGATCGTCACCACCCTGGTCTTACTCTGGGGAATGCGGCTGTCACACCACATCATGACCCGTAAAATGGGAAAAGGAGAAGATTTCCGGTATAAACACTGGCGTCAGACATGGAAATGGTTCCCCATCAGAAGTTATCTTCAGGTTTTTCTGCTCCAGGGATTCTTTATGCTCATCATCTCAACCCCGGTGTGGTACATCAATTTCAACTCCGGAAGTCCCTTGGGAATCTGGGATTCTTTGGGCCTCCTTGTATTCGGTATCGGGTTCTTTTTCGAAGCCGGAGGAGATTATCAACTGACCCGTTTCACCGCAGATCCTGCTAACCGTGGCAAGATTCTTACAACGGGACTGTGGGCCCTTTCCCGTCATCCCAACTATTTCGGAGAGATGCTGGTATGGACGGGAATTGCCCTTTACGCGCTCACGCTGCCCTTTGGTTGGTTGACTCTGATCAGCCCGGTAATACTCACCCTTCTGCTTCGTTATCTTTCAGGAGTTCCCCTGCTGGAAAAAAGGATGGAAGGACGGCCAGGATGGAGTGAGTACAAGGAAAAAACAGCGCCCCTCATCCCCTTCGTCAGGTTTTTTTGAAGCAATTCCTTCGTCACTTTATCAATAATGGTAGAACCTCCTTCCGGGAGAATTTGGTATTTTAGCAAAAAATTCGACCCATGATCCATCCTTCTCTGCTGAATCCTCAAACAATCGTCGTTATCGGAGGCTCCAACGACATCCACAAACCCGGTGGAGCAGTCCTGCGTAACCTTATCCAAGGTGGTTTTCAGGGAAAACTCTATGTAACCAACCTGAAAGAAGCGGAAGTTCAGGGTATCCGTTGCTATCGCGACCCGGCGGAACTACCGCAGGTTGACCTGGCCATCCTTGCCATCGCTGCCCGGTTCATACCTGATACTGTGGAACTGTTGGCAACACAGAAGCAAACCCGCGGATTCATTGTGCTTTCAGCAGGTTTCAGCGAGGAAAATGCAGAGGGAAAAGCACTTGAAAAACAATTGGTCGAAACCATCAACCGCACCGGTGGCTCACTAATCGGCCCCAACTGTATCGGCGTTCTCACCCCGGCTTACACCGGAATCTTCACCCAGCCGGTACCAGTATTGAACAAGCAGGGTTGTGATTTCATTTCGGGTTCCGGCGCGACCGCCGTCTTCATCATGGAAGCGGGAATCCAGAAGGGCTTAACCTTTTCAAGGGTTTTTTCAGTAGGGAACAGCGCCCAGCTCGGAGTAGAGGAGGTATTGGCCCATCTCGACGAAACCTTTGATCCGGAAAACAGTTCGAAAATCATTCTGCTCTATATCGAAAATATTTCAAAGCCCGGAATGCTGCTTCACCATGCCTCCTCCCTTATACGAAAGGGATGCAGGATCGCTGCAGTCAAAGCCGGATCCTCCGAAGCCGGTAGTCGGGCGGCTTCCTCCCATACCGGCGCGCTGGCCAGCCCGGATGTCGCAGTCGATACACTTTTCCGAAAAGCGGGGATTGTCAGGTGCTATGGACGGGAAGACCTGATCAACGTGGCTTCAGTCTTCACTTTCCCCGAACTTCGGGGTAAAAACATGGCCGTGATCACCCACGCCGGAGGACCTGCAGTAATGCTGACCGACGCGTTGTCAAACGGTGGGATGAATGTCCCACCCATCAAAGATCACGCGGCCGCCGAGTTGTTATCGCAACTTTTTCCGGGCTCTTCGGTAGCCAACCCGATCGATTTCCTGGCCACGGGAACCGCCGCCCAATTGGGTACCATCCTCGATTATACGGAACGTTTCAGCGAAATAGACGGAATGGCCGTCATCTTCGGAACTCCGGGATTAACGACTGTTTTCGATGTTTACGAATTGCTGGATCAGAAAATGAAATCATCCTGCAAACCCATCTATCCCATCTTACCTTCTATCCTGACAGCCGCCGCCGAAATCCGTGACTTCGTGGCACGGGGCCATGTCTTTTTCCCGGATGAAGTCGTTTTTGCCAATGCTTTGTCCCGGGTGTTTCACACACCGCTCCCTGTTACGGGCCAGCCTTCTGCCCCTGTCAGGGAAGTGGAAAAGATCCGTACCATCATTAAGGCTGTCCCTGATGGTTATCTTCCGCCTGCAACCATACAAGCATTGATGGATGCCTGCGGGATTCCCAGGGCAGGGGAAGCAGTGGCAACGACCGCTGAAGAGGCTGTCGCAAAGGCCATCAGTCTGGGGCTCCCGGTGGTCATGAAGGTTGTGGGCCCGGTACACAAATCGGATGTTGGCGGAGTTAGTCTTAATGTAAAGAATGAGATTTCCGTAGCCAACGAGTTTGAACGGATGATCAGGATACCGGATACTACGGCCGTGCTGATCCAGCCGATGTTATCGGGAACCGAGCTTTTCGTGGGAGCCAAACTGGAACCCAAGTTTGGACATACAATCTTGTGCGGACTGGGAGGCATTTTTATTGAAGTTTTGAAGGATGTTGCGGCTGGTCTGGCTCCCCTGACCATGGAAGAAGCATTACGCATGATCCGCTCCCTGAAGGGTTACAAAATTATTGAGGGAACCCGTGGAAAAGAAGGGGTCAATGAAGACGCTTTCGCCGCGGTCATTGTCAGGCTTTCAGTACTGCTTCAGGCAGCCCCGGAAATTATAGAACTTGATTTCAACCCGCTTCTGGGAAATCGCGATAAGGTGGTCGCAGTCGATGCCCGTATCCGGATTCAACACAACCGGTAGATCCTCCTGTCATCTTCTTTTCAGATTGGCCCGTGACCAATAATCACCCGGGAATCTATCGCAATCCCAGGCTTTCCAGGAAAATCATCAGCAAATTGGGTTTCAATGCCAGAGGGAACACCAATCCAAACAATGCACCCCATAAATGAGCATCATGACCGATGTTGTCTTTTGCGTGTTTGGACATGTAATATTCGTAAAACAAATAGAGTACTCCGAAAATAGGCGCAGGAATGGGAACCGGGATAAAAAAGAAAAAAATCTTCCCGGCAGGATACAACAAAATACTGGTAAAGAGCACAGCTGCAACGGCTCCCGATGCGCCGACAGCATTGTAAAAGATATCGTTCTTGTGTTTCCCCAGAGCCGGTATGACAGAGAGTAACAGCCCTCCGACATATAATAAAAGATAATAAAAACTCCCTTTCCCGGGGAAATAGACCGAAAAAAAATGTTCAACAATCCTCCCAAATGAATACAGTACGATCATGTTGATGATCAGGTGCAGGTACCCGGCATGGATGAAACCGTAAGTGAAAAAGCGGTACCAGTGGTTACTGTGTTTTACATCATAGGCATTGAATTTCAGCCGGTCAAATATTTTTTCATTGTTCATGGCCAGCAGGGAGATCCCGACGGTAACAAAGATAATGAGATAGGTAACGATCATTCCGTTAATGTTTTACCTGTTCATTCGGTGGAGTTTTAGTATAATCTATTTCGGAACCCAGAACGCTGTGAGGGATCAGGAAAACGATCAGCAATAAGATTGCGGCAAGGGTGGGCCAAAGCCTGTTTTTACGGTTTTTTCTCAGTACCAGCAGCGCAACGATCCAAAAGAGGAAAGCGATGAGTGATTTGTTGTCAGTCAGATCATTCCCGAAAGGCCAGCCGGTCCAGAATGCATCAAAGGAATATTTCTGCACGATGGGCCCGAAGATCATGCCTCCCAATGCAAGGGTGATGATTGTAATCCAGGCATAGCCATACACATGTTTCCCTTTGAAAATGGCCATCAACCCTGTCAGGGTCGAAAAGAGCATGGCAAGGAAGATAAAAATGATGTGAGGGATCAGGACAATTAAGGGTACATGACCTTTGTACCTAAGCACTGCGATTTCCTCGTTCAGCAGGTAGCGTTGATCTCCTTTCATCAGAGTTACCCGATACATTACTTTTCCTGCGGGTTCCTGATGCGGCAGAGTTCCGATGAGGGTGTCTGCCCGGCGCACCATGGGGGCGGTAACCCATTTGTCGAAACTTTTAAAACGTCGGAAAGTAATTTCACCCCTCAGGGAAGTGTCTTTCGCAATAATTTTTACCGGGGCGCCATCGGCTCCGTCGTATGTTCGGATCAATTTATACCTCAGGGATTGTGCCCCAATGGTCATTTCACCGCGAACCGGGTAGGTGGGACCGGTCATTCGCTGGTACACGGCAATGGCCAGTGTGAAAATTATCGAAAATGTCCAGATTGCACTGTATTTCAATATTATATGCGACTTTTTATCCATTAAAGATAAATCCGTTTGTAGCGAAACTAAATTGTTGTCAAAAAACCATAAAGTGGTGACAAAGATAGCTATTTGGCAGGATATTTTTTCAGGATATCGTACATTGCCTGTTGAACACGGGTCCTGATATTCATGCCGGCTAACAAAGGGTTGGAAGCTGAGGGGCAAACCCGATTGGAGAGGAAGATGTAAAGTAACCCGTTCTCCGGATCGGCCCAGAAGTAGGTACCGGTGAATCCTGAATGCCCGAAACTTGCGGGAGAAGCCGATTCGCAACAGGGCCCGTCGGGTGAGGGGTTGAGCAGGGGTTTGTCAAATCCGATACCCCGCCTGTTACCTTTATCAGAAAATGGAGCCCGGGTGAAGGCCCTGACTGCATCGACCGACACATATTGCCTGCCACCATAAGATCCTTCCTGAAGCAACATCTGCAGGATGACCGCCAGATCCCTGGCATTTGAAAACAATCCGGCATGACCGGATATGCCTCCCAACATAGCTGCTCCGGGATCGTGCACATCGCCCCGGATCAATTGCATGCGAAAGGCCGTATCGTATTCAGTCGGCATGATATATTGAACGGGGAAACGCTGCCTTGGAGTAAAACAGGTAGTGGTCAATCCCAGGGGGCCGTAAAAATGGCGTTCCATATAACGATCAAAGGTGGTTTCTGAGCAATGTTCCACCAGTTTATACAGCAGGTAAAACCCCAGGTCGCTGTACTTGTAACTATTCCCTTCGGTCAGCGGGGAATCGATTATCTTCCTGAGAATAGTATCGGGGTAATCCTGCCGGAGGTACAATCCTTCCGCTACCCTGATCGGGAAACCGGTTGAAGGGGAGTCGCTGTAGAGGGATGGATCGGGTCTGGAATCTTTCAGGGTGGCACGGTAAAACGGAATCCAGTCGCGAAGTCCTGCCCGGTGAGTCATGACATCAACGATCCGAAGCGCTGCCTTGTCGGACCCGGCCAGTTCGGGAAGGAATTTTCCAAGGGGATCTTCCGGTTTCAGTTTTCCTTCATCCCACAATTTCATAATGGCAAGTGTGGTTGCGGCAACTTTAGTTACTGAAGCCAGATCATAAAGGTCGTCGGGCGTTACCTGTAGCGTGTCTTCATAACGGGGATGACCGAAACAACGATCATAAAAGACCTTGCCGTCTTTGGCAAAAAGAACCTGGCAGCCCGGATAGGCACGTACATCGAGCCCTTCCTGGATGATGGAATCGATGGTGTCCAGCGCTTTTGCAGGAATTCCGACTTCCCCGGATGAAATAAAAGAGAGGCGGTTTTTCACGGTTTCCATGCCACTGTGAACAGGGTAAGGATTGGAGGAGACGGGCAGTTTTCCGGAAGCCGCAATTCCTCCGAAAAGAAGCTGAGCACTTTTTGCCTGGGTTGTCTCATTGTCCTGGTACGCAACTACAACTGCTTCTGCTTTGATGCTGTTCGGGATCCTCGAAAGGGCATAAGGAGTTCCGAAAAGGGTCAGCAGGGTCCGGTCTGAAGAGATAAGCCGGTTTGCCAGATCCGCCATTGAGCCGGTGATTCCGAAACTATCGGCCTTGTTGCTATTGACGCCATGGATACCCAGGATCACCATATCGTAGTCGTTCATGAGCCTGGCAATACTGTCGGCAACCTGAACCGTGAACTTTTTCGGAAGGTTAAACAATCTCAGGGGAGCGTACCGGGAAAGATTTTTTTGAAAAGGGTTGAGGGTGGTATCTCCCAGGCTGAGGACGGCGATTTTCCGATGATCCAATCCACGCAAAGGGATTATTTCTATATCATTTTTCAGCAGGGTTAAAGACCCCTCTACCATCTTTTCACGCAGTGTGTACGCCTCCTCCGGATTGATTTCCGTGACCAGGTTACGGATGTCGATGGGCCGTGGTGTATGAAGCCCCAACTCATATTTCAACCTCAGGATGCGCCGGCATTTTTGGTTAATCAGGGCCGTATCCAGCAAACCACTGTCAACAGCCGCACGGATCCCCCTGATCGCTGTTTCAACATGTTGGGGTAAGAGCAACAGATCATTACCGGCAGCCAACGCTTTCACTTCGATCTCGCCGGGTTTAAAATATTTTGTAACTCCCTGCATGTCAAGAGCGTCAGTGACAACGATTCCCTGAAAACCTAAATGGTTTTTCAGCAGTCGGGTGATGACTTCGTAAGAGAGAGTGGCCGGGGTATTGGCAGCTGAATCGTAGCAGGGCAGGTAGAGATGAGCAACCATAATTCCTCCGACCCCCCGGCTGATGAGTGGAGGGTAAGGATAGAGCTCGATGCTGTCCATACGGGCCGTGGAATGCAGAATGACCGGCAGCGACAGATGGCTGTCGGTGTCGGTATCCCCATGACCCGGAAAATGCTTTGCAACAGCCATGATCCCACCATCCTGCATCCCCCGCATGTACCGGATGCTCTTTTTGGTCACTGCTTCCCGATCTTCACCGAAAGAGCGGAAGCCGATCACCGGGTTGTCGGGGTTGTTATTGATGTCGGCTACCGGGGCCCAGTTGATCTGGATTCCCATCCGGCGACAGCTGGAAGCCACCAATTGTCCCATCTGGTAGATCAGCGAATCATCGGCAACAGCGCCTAAAGCCATTTGCCTGGGAAAAGAAAAGGCACTGTCGAGCCGCATACCCAATCCCCATTCTGCATCAATGGTGACAAGCGGAGGAGTGGGAAGCGTTGCCATGAGACGATTGGTCAACAATGCCTGGTTAACCGGTGAACCTTTGAAAAAACAAACCCCGCCTGCATTAAACCTGGAAAGCAACCGGACCAAACTGTCGTTATATACAGAATCCTTGCACGACCAGGCTCTCACAACCATCAACTGAGCAATCCGCTGGTCAAGGTCCAACGAACGAAAAACCGAGTCGACCCAGATCGATTCCCGTTGAGCAGCCAGTGGGTTGAAGATGAGCTGAAAAAGGATCAATAAGTTAATCGTCAGGATCCGGATCCGCATGGCAAGAGATGTTTGGTTCCCTGCAAAAGAAATAAAAAGGAGAATACCCACGTCAAATTGAATTAATATCTTTGAACACTTTTTCGAACATCCGAAGAATTCACAAACAATGGTTTTTTCCAATGCATACAATTAAAGATCTTGAGAACATTGCTACTCAGGTAAGAAGAGATATCCTGCGCATGGTCCATGGCGCCTCTTCCGGCCATGTGGGCGGCCCCATGGGATGTGCCGATTTTTTAACAGCCCTCTATTTTGATACCATGCAGCCTGATCCTGCTGCCTTCACCATCGATGGAAAAGGAGAGGATCTCTTTTTCCTTTCAAACGGGCATCTTTCCGCCGGATGGTACAGTGTACTTGCCCGTTATGGCTACTTCAAAACATCCGAACTGGCTACCTTTCGTAAACTGGGATCCAGGTTACAGGGCCACCCTGCTACAGCCGAAGGGTTACCGGGTATCAGAATCTCATCAGGATCACTGGGACAAGGACTTTCGGTAGCCATCGGGGCAGCCCTTGCCAAAAAATTGAACCAGGATGAGCACCTGGTTTATTGTCTTTTAGGCGATGGAGAACTCGAAGAAGGACAGAACTGGGAGGCTTTGATGTTCGCTGCCGGCCACAAGGTGGATAACCTGATCGCTACCATCGATTACAACGGCAAGCAAATCGAAGGACCTGTCGACGAGGTAATGCCGTTGGGAGATCTTGAGGCCAAAATCGCATCTTTCGGATGGAAAGTACTCAACATGATGGGAAACGACATGAACGACGTTACGGCCACCCTCAAAAAAGCGCAATGGTTCACAGGGCAGGGGCAACCGGTGATGCTGCTTGCCCATACCCACATGGGATCCGGGGTCGATTTTATGACCGACAACCACGAATGGCACGGGGTTCCACCCAACGACGACCAATTGGCACGGGCCCTGGGTCAATTGGAAGAAACACTGGGAGATTATTGATTCTCAGCTACCTATTATAAATCAAATGACAAACCGGAGGTTTCAGGGTACTATTTTATGGATGCTCTTCATTCCGTTTGGCTTGTGGGGCCAGGGAAAGGAAGGATTTCAAAAAACAAAACCAACCACCCGGATCCTGTTTGTTTTTGATGCTTCACAAAGCATGTACGGAAGATGGAAGAGCGATACAAAATTCAACATCGCGGTCAGGCTTTTTTCAGGACTTCTTGACAGCCTTCGCAACCAACCCGATCTCGAACTGGCGCTTCGACTTTACGGGCATCAACGCTCTTTCCCTCCGCAGGATTGCTTTGATACCCGCCTTGAGGTCCCATTCGGGAAAGATAACATAACCAAGATCAAACATGTACTTAAAACGACCGTCCCCAAAGGGACCACCCCGTTGGCTTATGCCCTTTCACAGGCGACTAAAGATTTCACTCCCTGCAACAACTGCAGGAATATCATCGTATTGATCACGGATGGATTGGAAGAGTGCGGTGGCGACCCTTGTGCTGTCTCTCACGAATTGCAGAAAAAAGGCATCGCTCTGAAACCCTTCATCATAGGAATCGGGAAAGATTTTAAAAAAGAGTTCGATTGTGCAGGCACCTATTTTGATGCCTCCAGTGAAGCGGAGTTCCGGTCGGCGCTCCGGATCATCATCTCCCGCGCTTTAAATCCCACCACCACCCAGGTCAACCTGTTGGATGCCAATGGAAAACCAACCGAAACCAACGTGAACATGACCTTTTATGATAATTTTTCGGGTCTTCCCCTGTATAATTTTATCCACACCCTCAATTCAAGGGGCGTTCCCGATACCCTGGACCTGGATCCACTGGTGGTTTATGATCTCACCGTGTATACGATTCCACCCGTTCATCGCGATTCAATCAGGCTTACATCGGGAAAGCATAACATCATCGCCGTTGAAACCCCGCAGGGCTCACTTTCCTTTAAAGCATCAGGAAATTACCAACTGAAAAATACCCCTTGTATCATCCGGCAGAAAGGTAAAAATGAAATCATCAACGTACAACAGTTTGACCAGACAGAGAATTATCTCACCGGAAAGTATGAGGCAGAGATCCTTTGCCTGCCAAAGATCAGGTTAACAGATGTTGAGATCAGGCAAAGCCAGACCACGCAGGTTGAGATTCCTTTGCCTGGCATCGCGGTCATCCGGAAGTCCGCCAACGGGTATGGAAGTTTGTACCTGGAGGAAAAGAATCAATCGACCTGGCTCTATAATTTCAAGGATACTCCGCAATTGCAGGAGACACTTTCTCTCCAGCCGGGGTCCTACAGGGTTGTGTTCAGATCGAGGTTTTCAAGCAGTGTTACTTCCACTGTTGAGAAACAATTCACTGTGGAACCCGGTCAGACCGTTGTCGTCAACCTGTACACCGGCGATTAGAAGAATCAGTAGAACCTGAAGGAGATTTTTGATCAATATAGACAGGAGAAACAAATAAATCATAGTAACTATGAAGAAAATCTATTCTCTAAACTTCTTATCGAGATTTCTATTTTTGATATTGACTCCGGTTTTCTTTCAATATTTTGCTTTAGGATTCATCTGGCATTCGATTTATTGGGGAGTGATTACATTCGTTTTAATCATCTGGACAGTGTTAATTCTCATTTCCCCGTTGTTTGGCAGAATTGGATGTGGTTGGTTCTGTTTTATGGGAACTGTAACCGACTACGGAGGGAATCACGCATTTCATAAGACAAAGTGGAAGAAACCAAAACTCTGGACAAGGGTCCTGATACTTATACCTTTTTTTGCATCAGCCGTTATATTCTATTTTCTGAATAAAGAAAGAGGTATAACGCATGGTTTCACCATAATTCCCACCTTTCTGAAACCTGAATTGAATGAGCATTACAAGATTGTCTGGATGGGCGATGTCTCTTTTGCATTGATCATGTCTCTTTTTCTGGATAAACGATGGGCTTGTAAAAATTTATGTATGATGGGGACATTATGTGCGGCAGGTGCTACCTATTCCCGTTTAATTCCCGTCGTCGACGCCGGCAAATGTACGCGGTGTGGTAAATGTGAGAATGAATGCCTTGTTAAGATACCGATCATTGATTATGTAAAGCAAAATAAAGGTCTGGTAACAAATTCTGAATGCATACTATGCGGTAAATGCGCAGAGGTTTGTAGATTTGATGCCATAAAATTAAAGTTTATCTGGAGCAGAGATAAATATAAAAACAGGATCGAAAGTCTTGTTACTGACCAACAGGAGTTGGTATCTTCGAAAGATGGGCCCCGACTTGAAATGCAAATAAAATGAATTACTTTCTTATCGATAAATTGTAAAAATTATGATGCGTTTTAATAATGCCGGTTCCAGGGATACCCGCTCAGGTTTTGGAGAGGGTTTGCTGGAAGCAGGTCGTCAAAATCAGGATATTGTGGCCTTGTGCGCAGACCTTACGGGTTCACTCAAGATGGATCAGTTCGCACGGGAATTTCCCGACCGTTTTTTTCAGGTCGGAATCGCCGAGGCCAACATGATGGGCATCGCGGCCGGACTGACTATAGGTGGTAAAATACCGTTTACGGGGACCTTTGCCAATTTTTCAACGGGTCGTGTGTATGATCAGATCCGTCAATCCATAGCCTATTCTGCGAAGAATGTCAAAATTTGTGCCTCCCACGCCGGGGTTACGCTGGGAGAAGATGGCGCTACGCACCAGGGGCTTGAAGATATGGGCCTGATGCGGATGTTGCCCAATATGACGGTCATTTCCCCATGCGATTTCAACCAGACCCGTGCCGCCACCCTGGCCATTGCAAAGTTCAAAGGCCCCGTTTACCTGCGGTTCGGAAGGCCTAAATGGCCCAATTTTACCCCTGTAAATGAAGAATTCATCATCGGGAAAGCACAGGTCATGACGGAGGGAAATGATGTCTCAATTTTCGCTACCGGGCACATGGTGTGGAATGCACTCCATGCCGCCGAAGCATTACTTGAAAAAGGTATTTCAGCCGAAGTCATCAACATCCACACCATCAAACCCCTGGATGAAAAAACAGTTTTACAATCGGTCCATAAAACCGGTTGTGCGGTCTCTGCAGAGGAGCACATGCGCAATGGCGGACTTGGAGAACTTTTAGCGCAGACTTTCACCCGAAACCATCCGATACCCATGGAGATGATCGCTGTTAACGACCTTTTCGGCGAGAGCGGAAAACCGGAAGAGCTTTTGCGGAAATTTAACCTTGATATCCCGGATATCGTGCAGGCGGCTGTTAAAGCTTTCAGCAGGAAAAAAGGTTAATCCGGTTGCGGCGATCAGCCGTAATGCTGTGTCAGGTCGTTTCTTACCAGGTGGGTGGGAATATCTTTATCCGCAGTGAGCGGCACCATTTCGATGGTCACGTTGCTGGTATCAAGGCCCAGCGCATTGACGTCAGAAATTCCGAAGTTCTTGATCCTGGAGTAAATATCCATGATGAACTGCTCCTTGGGAGGGAAGTCGAAATCGTAGTTCTGGATCCGGTCGATCACGATGAATCTGAAATCAGATTGAACATTGTACTTTCGCAATGAATCGTAACGGCTGGTCAGGTCGATTTCCTTTTTCTGGCTCAATTCTACCAATACCTGCCGGAAAAAGAGATTGACTCTGGGCTGCACCTTGAATCCGATTTTGAAATCCACCTTGATTAACGTCCCGGGAATTAAGTGCACAATTTTGTACTCCAATACATGGGGGTTATCCAGAATATCAACATGAAGAAGCCAGTAAACGTCGGCCCTTTTCGGATGTTTGTTGATAATGGAATAGATGATCTTCGATTCGATGTCGCTGACTTTGTTGGCTTTGGTAAGGAAGACCAGGTTGGAGGCATATTTGGCGATTGATTCATCCTGGCTGATCTCTTTCAGGAGTTCATAATACTTTTCGACCTTTACGAATTCGATAAAACTGTTTTTGATCTTTCTGCCATGGTACCATATGTACATCACTGTAAACAAGAATCCTCCCAGTAAGATGGTGAACCAGCCCCCATGGAGAAACTTGTTAAGGTTGGCCACCAGGAACGAGAGTTCAATGGTCGCGTAAGCTGCCAGAAAAATGGCAATGAGATAGACCGGCACTTTTTTATAATACATGTAAACACTTAACAATCCTGTTGTCATGAGCATGGTGATCGTGATTGACAGGCCGTAAGCTGCTTCCATGTTGGAAGACCTTTTAAAAAACAACACCACGCCGAGGCACGCTACGAAAAGCATCCAGTTGATGCTGGAGATGTATAGTTGTCCTTTAATGTTGGTGGGATAATTAATTTTGATCCTTGGCCAGAAATTCAGTGAGATCGCTTCACTGATCAGGGTGTACGAGCCGCTGATCAGGGCCTGGCTGGCTATGATGGCAGCGGCAGTCGAAATGGCGATCCCGGCCCAAAGGAATCCATGGGGCATAATAGCGAAAAAGGGGTTTGTCCATTCATTGATCAGATCGGTATTGCGAAGGATCCACGCTCCCTGGCCGAAATAATTCAACAACAGGCTGATCTTTACAAAACCCCAGGTGGCCCGGATGTTTTTCAAACCACAATGACCCAGGTCGGAGTACAGGGCTTCTGCTCCTGTGGTGCAAAGGAATACCGCTCCCAGCAAAACGAAACCATGAGGATAGTGAGTCAGGAACTGGTAAGCATAAAAAGGGTCTATGGCCTTGAGAACCGTTGGATGGTGGCTCAACTGAAGAGCCCCCAGAACAGCCATCATGGAGAACCAGACCAGCATGACGGGGCCAAACAAATGTCCTACCGCCTTGGTACCGAACTGCTGTAAAACGAACAGGCAGGTGATAATGATCACTACCACCGGGATGACCGGGAAACGGGGATTGATGGTAAGCAAGCCTTCCACAGCTGAGACAATGGTGATCGAAGGGGTGATCACACCGTCGGCAAGCAGGGTCGATCCCCCGATGATGGCAAGAAGGTAAGCCCATTTAGCCTTTTTCCGGATCAGTGCAAAGAGGGAAAAAATGCCGCCTTCTCCATGGTTGTCGGCCCGGATGGTGATGATAATGTACTTGACTGTCGTTTGAAGGGTCAGTGTCCAGAAGATACAGGAAAGCCCTCCAAGAATGAAATTCTCCGTGATATAAGTCGCTCCTCCCAGGATGGCTTTCATTACGTACAGTGGAGAAGTACCAATATCCCCGTATATGATCCCGAGGGTTACAAGCAATCCGGCTACCGATAGGGGATGCGTATGTTTGCTTTTCATTTATCCGGAATGTTGTGTGAGATCGTTGCGCGTCAAAAGTACGGGAATATCTTTATCAATGTATAAAGGCACCGTTTCGACAGTGACATTGCTGGTGTCGAGCCCCATGGACCTTATTTCCGAAATGCCGAAACGCTTGATCAGCGTGTAGATATCCATGATCATTTGTTCCCTCGGGGGAAAATCAAAATCATAATTCTGAATCCGGTCAATGACGACATAACGAAAATCAGCCTGTATGCCGTACCGCCTTAAGGAGGTGTAACGACTGACAAGGTCGATCTCCCGGTCGTGGCTCAATTCCTCCAGAACCTGCCTGAAAAAAAGATTGACCCTGGGCTGGACTTTGAAACCCAGTTTGAAATCGACCTTGATTATTACCTCCGGAATGATATGGGTGACCTTGTACTCCAGGACATGGGGCTCATCCAGGATGTCGACATGCAGGAGCCAATAAACATCCGCCCGTTTGGGATATTTGTTCAGGATCGAGTAAATGATCTTTGATTCGACATCAGAACTTTTGTTGGCTTTTGTAAGAAAAACGAGGTTGGTGGCGTATTTGGGAATCGACTGGTCGTGACTGAGCTCCTTGATGATATCGGTATATTGGTCAATTTTCAGGAATTCAATGAAACTGTTCTTGATCTTCCTCCCGTTGAACCATACATACATGATCACGAATAACACACCGCCCAGTAAAAGGGTGAACCACCCGCCATTCATGAACTTGTTGAGGTTGGCTATCAGGAAAGAACCTTCGATGGTAAGATAGATCGACAACAGCAAGAGCAGCAAATAAATGGGTATTTTCTTGTAATAGAGGTAGATTGACAAAAGAATAGTGGTCATCAGCATGGTAATGTTGATCGTAAGACCATAAGCTGCCTCCATGTTCGAGGAGCGTTGAAAGAAGAGTACCACCCCCAGGCATAGGAAATAGAGCATCCAATTGATGCTGGAAATGAACATCTGTCCTTTAATATTGGTAGGATAGTTGATCTTTATTTTGGGCCAAAAGTTAAGGGAGATGGCTTCACTGATCAGGGTAAACGAGCCGGTGATCATGGATTGGCTGGCAATGACTGCAGCCAGGGTGGAAATGGTGATCCCGGGCATCAGGAACCATTCAGGCATGATGGCGAAAAACGGGTTGGTCGATTGGTTGACCGATTCGGCATGCATCAGGATCCAGGCTCCCTGCCCGAAATAGTTCAGCAGAAGGCAAACTTTTACATATCCCCAGGTTCCGCGGATGTTCTTAATGCCACAGTGTCCCAGGTCGGAATAAAGTGCATCGGCGCCGGTGGTACAGAGGAATACAGCACCCAGTAAGAGGAATCCTTCGGGAAACTCGGTTAGAAAACGGAAAGCATAGCTCGGATCAAGGGCCTTGAAAATTTGGGGAAAATGGATGACCTGCGAGATGCCTAAAACCCCTAACATGGTAAACCATGTCAGCATGATTGGCCCAAATGACTTTCCAATGGTTCTGGTTCCGAATTTTTGGATCAGGAAAAGGAGTGTGACAATCACCAGCACGATGGGGATGACCGGCAGGCGGGGATTGACAATGGTGAGCCCTTCTACCGCTGAAACGATCGTGATGGCGGGAGTGATCACGCTGTCGGATAAAAGGGTGCACCCCCCGATGATGGCAAAGATATAGGCCAAACGGGCCCGTTTACGGATCAGGGCAAAAAGGGCAAAGATCCCTCCTTCCCCGTTGTTATCGACCCTCAGCATGAAGATGATGTACTTGATGGTGGTTTGAAGGGTAAGGGTCCAAACCACACACGACAATCCCCCTAAGATGAACAGTTCTGAGATCGATCCTGCCCCTGATACGATCGCCCGCATCACGTATAAGGGAGAGGTGCCGATATCCCCGTAAACGATCCCCAGGGTGATGAGCATCCCGGCGACTGATAGATTGGAAATCTGCCCTTTATGGGGAGAACGGCTCATGGCTCAGGAGTTTTTCCGGCGTTTTCCCAGCTGGTTTTTGATCACAGCAATCACCATCGGCAAAAGCGAAACAAGGATAATGGTCACAATGACCAGCGAAAAATTTTCTTTGACGTAAGGAATGCTTCCAAAAAAATAGCCGGCAAGGGAGAAACTGAAAACCCAAAGCACATTTCCGGTTATGCTGAAAGAGAGAAACCTCGGATAACGCATGGTCCCTACTCCGGCGACGAAGGGCGCAAAGGTCCTGATGATCGGCATAAACCGTGCAATGATAAGAGTTTTGCCCCCGTGTTTTTCATAAAACGCGTGGGTTTTATCGAGATATTCACGCCGGATGAACCGGTAATTTTTCTCGTAGACTGTTTTTCCGAGTTTTCTTCCAAATAGATAGTTGGTGTTATCGCCTCCGAAAGCTGCGATCAGCATCAGGAGGATCAGGTAGGGGAGATGGAGGGGCTCGTTGGGCATGGCAGCAACAGCTCCCGCTGCAAAGAGCAGCGAATCACCGGGTAAAAAGGGAGTGACCACCAGCCCGGTTTCCATGAAAATAATGATGAAAAGAATCAGGTAGGTCCAGGTCCTGTAGTCGGTGACCCATTGCTGGATGTGAACATCGATGTGCAGTACGATATCGATAAATTCCCTAATTATGTCGATCATGTCAGTGTATTAGTCTTTTGGGTTGGCGAAGTTAAGAAAGATCGATTCTGTTAAAAACATTCTTGAGTAAAATCGGGGTCAACATGGTTGTAATAATGGCCATGAGAACCAGGATGGTAAATACCGGGATGTCAATGAACCCTTTTTGGAGCGCGATGTTGGCAATGACCAGCTCCATGATGCCCCTTGCATTCAGCCCCAAACCGATGGCAATGGATTTGGGGCTGTTGAACCCGGCCATTCGGGCTCCGGTATATCCTCCCAGGATTTTGCTGAAAAAGGAGGCAAACAAAACGACAAACAATAAAAGGAAATTATCCAATGATCCGATTTGAAAAGAGAGGCCTAATGTGGCAAAGAATATCGGTGCTAAAAATCCCATGGTAATCCCGGAGATAGACCGGTGCACCCCTTCATAATCCCGGCTGGAAAACATGCTGCGCGGGATCAGGATGGCCCCGAAAAAGGCACCTACAACGAAGTGTAATCCAAGCAGTTCGGCGATACTGGCAAAGATCAGTACGAAAAGAATGATCAGCGCGAACATTGATTCCTGCCCCCGCAGGTAGTGAAAAAATTTATTCATCCTCGGGTTGACAACGTTGACCTTTCGTTTGGCCAGGTTGAAGAGCTTGTAAGCTACAATAAGAATGGCGGTGAAAATGAGTACCTTAACCAGGGCGAGGGATATCGAAAGCGTGAGATCTTTCAGGGTTTTTGATACGTCATTCAAATCCAGGATAATGCCCAGGATCAGCAAAGCCAGGATGTCGTTAAAAATGGCAGCAGAGATGATCCGCTGACCCACGTCGGTTTGAAGTTTTCCCAGGTCCATGAGAATTCTCACGCTCACCGGAAGAGCAGTGATGGCCATACAGAGCCCCAGGAAAGCGGTGAAGGTATTGGAAAATTTAAAGATCAGACCAATGGCAGCGCCACAAACCATGGGGATGATAAAACCCAGCAGCGCGATCCAGAGGTTCCTTCCCCGGATGGAATTACGGATTTCCTCCATTTCAATCTCCATCCCGGCCAGCACAATCAGCATGAAAACGCCAAGTTCGGCAATCACTTTGATGTCACCAGGACCGGGAATGATGTTCAGAAGTGAAGGACCTAAAAGAACTCCGGCAATCAGTTCCCCCACCATGGAAGGCTGACGGAAACGTTCGGCCAACTCGCCCAGAAGCTTGGCAGTTAAAAGTAAAATCAGAAGATTGACGATAAACGGGAACTGAAAATGGATCAAATGGAACATCTGTAGCAGGGCTCCGGTTTAAAATGCAAAATTAATGTTTTCAACGAACCTCTGAAAAAAACCGAAAAACTTACCTTTGCGCAATGGATGTCACCACTCCTTTTCAGATAGGCCCTTTCCAAACCAGCTTTATCGAGATGATCGCCGTTCTTGCCGGTTTGACCAGTGTCTGGTTAATGAAAAAGGAGCAAATACTGGCCTTTCCTTTCGGAATCATCAACGTGGTGATTTATGTGATCATCTTCTTCCGGAGCCATCTGTATGCCAATGCCGGAATTAATGCCTTTTTCGCACTGATGAGCATTTACGGTTGGTACAATTGGACGCGCCCTCGACCCAACGCCGGCAGACTCTCCATCACCGTGTGCTCGAAAATGGAAATGGTACTCAACATCCTGGCAGGTGTTGGATTCTTTCTCCTCATCCGTTGGTTACTGATCCGTTACACCGAAACCCGGCTGCCATCATGGGACGCATTTACAACCGCGGTCTACATCCTTGCACAATGGATGTTATCACGGAAAAAAATTGAAAACTGGATTCTATGGATCTTGTCCGACACCGTTATGATCGGGATCTGTTTTGTAGAAAATCTTTATTTCAGCAGCTTTCAGTACCTCGTATTCACCATTATCGCTACATTGGGATTCCTCGAATGGAGAATAAAACTTATGAAATGATCCGGAAAATCGCCATTACCGGACCTGAATCAACAGGGAAATCGATGCTGGCACAACAGTTAGCCGATCATTACCATACCCTTTGGGTTCCCGAATTCGCCCGCGATTATCTTACATCGCTGAATCGGCCCTACGAAGAGGATGACATCCTATATATTGCCCGCCAACAACTACAAAAAGAAAAGGCTTCGGCAGCGATGGCCAAAGACCGCTTGTTCTGCGATACGGAATTGATCGTGACCAAAATATGGAGTGAAGTGAAATATGGAAGGTGTCACCCGTGGATTTTACAACAGATCGAACGGCATCGGTATGATCTTTATCTCCTTTGCGATATCGACCTTCCATGGGAATTTGACCCCCTTCGCGAACATCCCGGTAAAAGAAAATTTCTCTTCGACCGCTATCACAGGGAACTTTCTGAACGGGGATTCCGGTTCGCGGTGATAAGGGGTAACGGAAGGATAAGGACTGAGAACGCCATCCGGATTGTTGAAAATTTTGGTTTTTAACTATATTTGACAAATTTCCCATCGGGTATGACGGAAAAAATCAGGGTCGTGTTTTTGCCCCGCTGGTATCCCCACCGGTATGATCCCATGCCCGGTTTGTTCATTCAAAGACAGGCAGAAGCAATAACCCCGTATTGCGACGTGGCCGTCATCTACCTGCATCCGGATCCCCATTGTCCGAACAATTTTGAGGTAGAGTTCAGCCAGGAAAACCAGGTGAGGGTGCTCCGTGTTTACTATAAGATAAACCCTGACCGGCATGACTTTTTTTCAAAGCTGCACAATCTTTGGAGGTTCTATCGGGCCGGCACCAAAGCCCTTCACAGCATCCGGGGTCTATCGCCGGATATCATTCATGTCCATGTGCTGACCCGCATGGGAATTATGGGATGGCTGGCTCACCGCAAGTTTGGAGCGCCCATGGTGATCTCTGAACATTGGTCACGTTACCTGCCCGAAAACAGTACCAGCCCAAAGGGCTTTCATCGGCTGATCACCAAATGGCTGATCGGAAAAGCTGCCGCCCTTATCCCGGTTTCGGAAACCCTCCGCCGCTCAATGCATCAACTTGGCTTTTCACATCTCCGTACCTTTGTGATCCCCAATGTGATAGATGCTGAAGGGATGGCTTACCCCCTGCGCAAAGAACAGCCGGAGAAGAAAAACATTTTGCATCTATCCTGCTTTGAAGACCGATCAAAGAACATCACACTGCTTCTTGAAAGTATAGCCGAACTGAGTCTTTCCCGTTCTGATTTTATGTGTTTCCTGGCAGGGGAGGGACCCGACCTGGAGAAAATGAAAACATTGGCCCGCGACCTTGGAATCTACGGGAGCTTTGTTACCTTTACCGGGTTAATACAAGAGCAGGTTTTGCAGGATTTTTTTGCATCCTCTGACTTCCTGGTACTTTCCAGCCGTTATGAAACATTTGGCAGCGTCGTGGTCGAAGCTTTATCAGCAGGCCTCCCTGTGGTTTCTACCGCGGTGGGCATCGTTCCTGAAATTATCAATGCTTCGAACGGAATTATTGTCGGGGAGCAGAACATGAAAGCCTTGACAGCAGCGCTTAACTTAATGCTGGATCATTGCCGGACCTACGATCCTGAAACATTACATAAAAGTATTGAAGGCCGCTTCACCAAAAAACAGGTTGGAATGCAGATTGTGCAAGTTTACCGTGACATCCTGAAAAATAACTAACCATAAAAGTGAAAAAAGAAACAACTGGCAGAACCGGGCAGCCCGACCATCTTTGTTTCGGAATCCTGTGCAACCCTGCCGGATTGCAACAGTGGCAGGCAGATGCCGTCGCTGAACTCATCGCTCACGGTCATCGGCCTGTCTTGCTGGTCCATGACGGACGATCCCCTCAAAATGAGCATTCCATCTTTCACAGATTCCGCTTGACTCACCTTTTATTCAGGATCCTGAACCGCAGCTTCTTTCAACCCCCTTCAAAAAGGCACATCCCGTTGCCTGCTGTTTTGGAATCCGTTGATGCACTGACCTGCCAGGTTATCCAGACCGGGAAAGCGGAGTATTTTCAAGAGGAAGAGATCGCAGCAATCCGGAATTACAGTCTTGACTTTATCCTTCGGTTCGGATTCAATATAATAAAAGGAGATATCCTCGAAGCGGCCCGTTATGGTGTGTGGTCCTTTCACCACGACGATGAAATGAAATACAGGGGCGGCCCGGCCGGATTCTGGGAGATCTATCACGGCGAACCGGTCACGGGAGCCATCCTCCAACGGCTTACTGAAAAACTCGATGCCGGTGTAATCCTTTACAAAGGGTACCTCAAAACCATGCTTCACTCTTATAAAGGAAACCTGGATCAACTGCTCAGGATCTCCTCCACCTGGCCGGCACTGGTGGCGGACGAACTGGTGAGAAAACCTGAAACCTGCTACCCGCTGAGTGAAACCAAAGCCCCGCTCTATAAACTTCCGGGAAACCTGCGAATGGTCATTTTTCTTTTCCGAATTTTTATACACAGGATTCAGTTCCACTACCGTGATCTCCTCTCGGCAGAAGTCTGGAATGTGGGTCTGATCAGGAAACCTATCCGCGAAGTGGCCTTCGGAGAACAACCGCTTCGACCGCTCGATATTACGTGGCTTCGTCGGTTTGCCAATACCAAATACCTGGCAGATCCTTTTGGATTTTTTGAAAACCACAAACTTCACATCCTGGTGGAAGATTATAGCTACAAAAAACAACAAGGAAGTATCTCAGAGATCATTTATGATGTGAGGAGAGACAGTTTTTCTGTCCCGATCCACCTTATCGAAGAGGAGAAACATCTTTCTTACCCTTTTCTGGTGGAACATGAAAAAATGGTCTATTGCGTTCCTGAATCACATCGCTCAAAGCAGGTTGAACTCTATCGCCGGAATTATTCTGAAGAGGCTTTTGTAAAGGACAAAGTACTGATCCCCAATGTTGATGCCATTGATCCCACCTTGTTTCTGCACGAAGGAAAATGGTGGCTCTTCTTTACTTTACGAAAATATTCCACGGCCCAACTGTTTATCTATCATTCTGATGATATTCACGGACCTTATGTTCCCCATGTCCGGAACCCGGTTAAAACGGATGTCCGGTCTTCCCGGCCCGGAGGAACTCCTTTTGTTCACGAAGGGGTTTTATACAGGCCAGCCCAGGATTGCTCTTTGACTTACGGAGGAAAAGTGGTGGTCAACCGGGTTGTAAAACTTACCACGGAGGAATTCGAAGAGATCCCGGTACGGGAGATCACCCCTGTCAGAAACACTCCTTTTTCAAAAGGATTGCATACCCTTTCCCAGGCGGGCTCATTTACCCTGATCGACGGGAAAAGGTACCGGATAAATTCTGTTTACTTCGTCCACCAGCTTCGGGCCAAATTACGGAAAAGATCTTCCGGCAATGTTTAAAAAAGTAATCGGTACCATCGGCACCCGCTTGGTCAATGCCCTCCTTGCCTTTATAGCGGCCAGCCTCAACGCTCATTGCCTGGGTGCAGAAAAAGTGGGAACCATCTACTTACTGATCTTCTCGGTCACCATTATCCAATTGTTCAACAACTTCGTCAGTGGAGGGGCATTGGTCTATATGACGCCCCGGACAGGAACTTTTCGACTGTTTGTTCCCGCTACCATCTGGACCCTGGTTATGACAGGAATACTAACTGCTTTTCTTCATCTGCTGGGCCAATGGTCACCCACCCTGGATATCATTCCCGAAGGGTACCTCTGGCCCGTGCTCTTCCTGGCTTTTGCCATCTCCCTCTGCTCAGTCAATTTCATGCTCCTTCTTGGACATGAAAAGGTCAAAGCGTACAACATTATCAACCTGGTACAGATCACAACCCTTTTTCTGATCCTTCTTCTTTTTCTTTTTGTTTTTGAGAAAAGAACTGTGATGGCTTATTTCTGGGCTATCTTCCTTTCCTATGTGGTGGCCTACGTGATCAGCCTGGCGATCCTGATCCCGATGCTCAAACCCGAACCCATGGGAGGAATCAAACAATTGATGAAAGAGATCCTGAGATTCGGGACTTTTGTCCAGGTAGCCAATATTTTTCAGCAACTCAATTACCGCCTGAGCCTGAAGTTTGTCGATGCTTTCCAGGGACGGGCAGCAGTTGGGGTACTCTCCATCGGCATGACCCTCGCCGAAGGTCTGTGGCTGGTGAGCAGAAGCATCTCCATGGTGCAGTTTTCAAGACTATCCAATGAAAAAGATGACCAATATGCCGCGCACATTACCCTTTCTTTTGCCAAAGTGACATGGATCATCACCCTGGCAGGAATGGGGATCCTTCTCCTGATTCCGGTATCCGTATATACCTTTGTTTTCGGGGAACAGTTTGTGCAGGTTCGCAATGTGATCGCTTCACTGTCGGTGGGAATTGTGGCACTCAGTGTGTCAATGATCTTCAGCAGCTATTTTTCCGGAATCAATAAACCCTTTCACAATACCATCAGTTCGGCCATTGGCCTTGTATTCACGGTCGGACTCGGCTTTCTCCTCGTTCCCCTGTGGGGTATTATCGGAGCAGGAATTGCAGCTACCTGTTCCTATACCATGGCGACCTTATACCAGTTTATCATTTTTATCAGGATGACAAAACTCACGCCCCGGGATTTTCTGCTAACCCGCGAGGAGTTGCAATTAGTGATGACTGAAATCAGGAATATAAAGACTAACGCTACTTCCCGTTAAAAGCTGGCGTCCGCTTTTCATAGAAAGCTTTGATGCCTTCCAGGTAGTCATCGCTGTTACCTGCAATCCGGCGCAACATATCGATGTGTTCAAAGGTTTGAGGAGTCATGGGCAGGGCGTTACCCAGGATTGTCAACTGCTCCTTGATGACCTGGATGCTCAGCGGGGAATTGGCGATGATTTTCCTGGCCATGGCAATGGTAAACTCCTCCATCTCTTCCGGTGCCACCAGGTGGTTGATGATACCCAGGTCCAGTGCCTTCTCCGCTGAGATGGGTGACGCGGTGAAAAACATCTCCTTTACAATATGGGAACCGATGATATCCAGGAATTGAAGGATGCCGGAGGTGTTGTAGGGGACACCGATTTTCGCAGGAGTTATGGCAAGGCAGGTATCTTTGGTACCGATCACGATGTCACAGACGAAAGCGATATTGCAGGCACCGCCCCAAATGCTGCCTTCAGCCAGGCAAATGACCGGTACAGGAGTACTTTGTATGGTACGGATTACCTTCTGCAAAGGATTGTCGTAAGCCAATGGGTCGCTTCCGTCACGGGGGAGTTCGTCAATAAAAAAACCGGATGACCAGACTTTCGCCCCCTTATTGGCCCGGAGGATGATGACACGGGCTTTTGCTTCTTTCATCACTTTGAAGGCCGCTAAAAGTTCAGTTAGTAAGGCAAAACTCAAAGCATTTCTTTTTGCATCGTGATCCATGGTGATCCACCCTATTTGCTCCCTGAGCTCTGTTTTTACAAAAGTCATGTGTTAAATTGTTACTTGTTTGAGCGTGCAAAGTAACAAAAAAAAGACAGCGAAGAAAATCACTGAAAGGTTTCAACTATCTTTGCCTCGTTTTTATTATATTGCAGAATGGAGACGGAACAGGCTTATAATGAGGAGAGTATAAAATCTTTGGAGTGGCGCGAACACATCCGTTTGCGACCAGGAATGTACATTGGCAAACTGGGAGACGGTTCCTCACCGGATGATGGTATCTATGTGCAAATCAAAGAGATACTTGACAATTCCATCGATGAATTCGTGATGGGCTTTGGTAAAACCATCGAGGTGACGATCAAAGAACAACAGGTAGTCGTAAGAGATTATGGCCGGGGCATCCCGCTGGGCAAGGTGATTGAATGTGTATCAAAGATCAACACAGGGGCAAAATACGATTCAAAAGTATTCAAGAAGGCGGTGGGCCTCAACGGTGTCGGATCCAAAGCGGTCAACGCCCTCTCTTCTTATTTCAGGGTGCAATCAATCAGGGATGGGATGTCCCGCACGGTAGAGTTCCGGCAGGGTGAAATTTCATCGGATGAACCGGAAAAACAATGCGACCTCAGATCAGGTACCATTGTCACTTTTATCCCCGATGAGGAAATATTCGGAAAATATCACTTCATACCGGAGTATGTTCAGAAAATGCTTTGGAATTATGTATTTCTCAATAATGGACTCACACTCATTTTTAACGGGGAACGGTTTCATTCACAGAACGGTTTGCTCGATCTGCTGAACAGCTACATTGACACCCCGGTCCTCTACCCGATCATTCACCTGCGCGATGGAGATTTCGAATGTGCATTTGCCCATTGCGAAGTTTATGGCGAAGAGTATTATTCCTTTGTGAACGGTCAGCATACGACACAGGGCGGTACCCATCAGGCCGCTTTCAGAGAGGCACTGGTAAAGACCATCCGTGAATTTTACAAGAAGGATTTTGATACCAATGATATCAGAGCTTCACTGGTTGCCGCATTGAGTATCAAAGTGCAGGATCCGGTCTTCGAATCCCAGACCAAAACCAAACTGGGATCCCTTCATGTGGAGCCTGACGGTGTCACGATCCGCAATTATGTGATGGATATTGTGAAAAAGCACCTGGATAACTACCTCCACATGAATCCGGAAACCGCCGAGGCATTGCTCAGGAAGATCATGCAGAGCGAGAAGGAACGCAAAGAGTGGGCCAACATCCGGAAAATCACCAAGGAGAGCGTTAAAAAGGTCAGCCTTCACAACAAAAAATTGCGCGATTGCCGTATCCATTATAATAACCACGATGACCGGCGCTATGAGTCGACCATCTTTATCACGGAAGGTGATTCTGCCAGCGGTTCCATCACCAAGGCCAGGGACGTCAATACCCAGGCGGTTTTCAGTCTGAAAGGCAAACCTCTTAACTGTTTCGGACTGAGCAAAAGGGTTGTTTATGAAAACGAGGAGTTCAACCTGCTGCAGTCAGCCCTTAACGTGGAAGAAGGCGTTGAAGAACTCCGGTATAATTATGTTGTGATCGCTACAGATGCCGACGTGGACGGAATGCACATCCGTTTACTGCTGCTCACTTTTTTTCTTCAGTTTTATCCGGAACTGGTCCGCAGCGGCCATCTTTACATCCTCCAGACCCCGCTTTTCAGGGTCAGGAACAAACAACGCACCATCTATTGCTATTCGGAAGAGGAAAAACGGGAGGCCATAACGCAATTGGGTGCTCACCCTGAGATTACCCGCTTCAAAGGATTAGGAGAAATTTCACCGGATGAGTTTTCCCATTTTATTTCCAAGGACATCCGGCTCGATCCGGTCATCCTGACCCGTGAATCTTCGATAGGGGAGGTATTGACATTTTACATGGGGAAAAATACCCCTGAAAGGCAAAATTTCATCATCGACAACCTTCGGGTTGAAGCCGATGTTCTCGAACCATCTGAATTTCTCTAATCGCTTTCTTTCCGCTTCAGGGGCCAGATGGAAGAGGAAAATTTCATGTTGGTTTCCCTGCGTTTGATAAGGTCTTCAAGTTCAAAGAGCATGTCCTTATTCACTTGCCTGGCCATCGGAATAACCCATTTCTTGGTCTCGTTGATATAATTTTTGATAAATTCTTTATCGAAGATATCCGGGTGAAGATCGGTAAGATTGCTGATCCGGTCGGCACATTTCAGGATTTTAGCCCGTTCTGAACCTTCGTCCAGCAGGCGTTTCAGGTAATCATCCTTCGATTCCGTCTTTTTACGTGTCTCTTCCATGACCAAAGCCAGCACCTCCCTGCCATCCTCATCCAATGACCGGATCTCATCATAGCTTGTGCACTTTGCATCTTCAAAGAGGTCATGAATCACAGAGCCTTTCAGTAAAACAGGATCGACATAATGATAGTCTATCAAAATGGCGAAGGTCCCCAGTGCATGCCGGAATTGATTTCCGCCAACGTACCTTCGGATACCCCTTAAAGCGGTGGCTTTCTGAATATATGGCGCCAGTACCATGTTGACCAGGCGTTCTTTTTCAAAATTTTCCATAAAGTGATTGAAAAGATTTTCCCAGGTTATTGATCAGGTCCGACGCAATCAATGCTTCGTAACCATTTGAAGATAAAGCCAGATCTCCGGCCAGCCCATGCACATAAACACCCAGCAACACAGCTTCCCGCGTTGGATAACCCTGGGCCAGGAGGCCGGTGATGATTCCTGTAAGCACATCGCCACACCCTCCTGTCGCCATACCCGGATTGCCGGTAGCGTTGAACCAGCACTGACCGTCGGGAGAGGTGATCGCAGTGTGAGCCCCTTTCAGTACAACCCAACATTGATACCTGAAAGAGAATTCTTTCTGTAACTTGTTACGATCAAAATCGTTACTTGTTTTTCCCGCGATCCGTTCGAATTCTTTCGGATGGGGGGTAAAAACCGATCCGGGAGGGAGGAAACCGAGCCAGGTCTTATTTTCCGACAGGAGATTGATGGCGTCGGCATCGAAAACTATGGGAAGGGTCGCTTGTTGTATCAGCAATTTTAAAACATTGGCTGTTTGTGGCGCCTTTCCCAAGCCAGGCCCTGTCCCGATGGCAGTGTAAGGCGTGAGGTCGGGAAGCGTTGTGATCGTTCCGAAAGCCGGATCGGCACTTACCATCACTTCAGGTACAGCCGTCTGAACGATTGGCACCCCGCAACCAGGAAGATGCAGCGTCACGAGCCCTGCCCCTGAGCGGAGGCAACCGCCTGCAGCCAGCACTGCAGCGCCCATTTTCCCTTCCGACCCGCAAAGCAACAACGCGTGACCGAAGCGCCCTTTGTGGTCGAATTTGTTTCGTTTACGCAATAAGGGCTGAATTTCATTGTGTTCTGCCATGAAGTTTGACACATCGCAGCCGGCGATGAAGGTTTCAGAAATCCCTATATCTAAAAGAATCCATTTCCCGACAAAAATGTCATTCTCCGGAAAAAAGAAACCCAGTTTGGGAGGTGAAAAAGTAAGGGTGTAGTCAGCCCTGACCACCACCGGATCATTTTCGGTGAAATTGGTGGTGTCGGATGAAAAACCCGAGGGTACATCAATGGCAATCACCAACGCGCCGCTCCGGTTGATGTGGCGTATCAACTTCGCATGAAACCCGGTCACCGGGCGGCTGAGCCCGCTTCCAAAAACCGCGTCGATAACCAGCTCGGTTTTTTCGATCAACGGAAGATTCATTTCAGGGGTCAGACAGACAACAGGGGGAAGGGCTCCTGAGGTACTTAATTCCATGATCCTCTGATAATTGATTGCACAATCAGGGGAACAGTTCTCCGGAAGGCCGATCAAAAAACATTCTACGTCAGAGCCACTTCCTGCCAACATCCGTGCGATCGCGAGCCCGTCACCACCATTGTTTCCCGTGCCGCAAAAGATCTTAACAGGCATTCGCCGGTCACTTTCCACGCTGATCCATTGAAAACAAGCATTGGCTGCCCTCTCCATGAGATCAATTCCGGAAATGACCTCATTCCGGATGGTATAGAGATCTGCCTCACGAACCGCTTCAACCGGAAGAATTTTCATTTTACCCGATCATTCCCCAAAAGGGAAGTGTACTAACAATGCCAACAATAAGCAATGTAACAAAAAGAAATACTATCAGAGAGATGATCAACCCGATGAGAGCACAGGTCCTGCCCGTCTTCACATTGTTCAACGAACTGATCGTATACCGACCGGGGTTGGATTGAAAGAGGAGCGTTTCATTCCTGGCCAGCACCAAGGCAACAATACCCAGGATGATCCCGACCATTGATATAAAATGCCACCAGCAAAACACGATAGAAAGGATTCCAAGGGTAAGGATAAGCCTCGAATTGGGGAGGTTTTCAGGAGGTAAAGCGGGATCAATCTTTTCACCGTAAGGCGGTGGTGAAGTTGAAGTCTTAGTTTCCATGGGGAATAAAAAAGTAAAGGTAATGAATATTTCAAAAATAGAAAGGATGAAATTTTACCGAACCTTTTGTGTTGACTTCAAGGGCTGGAGCAGGTATTTTTACAAAGCTGATTACAGTGAAAAGACCTTTAAGGAATTTGGAACGGGTTGGAATTCGTGTAAGATCCACATCAACAGATAAATAAAACTGACGATAACGTTCTTCAGGAGAATCTGAACCTTCCTGAGGCAGCTTATTGTACCTTGCACCGGTCATCCCCTGGGCGCCATATCCAACAGCCACATTAAGCCATTTCGGAAACCTGGAATGTTTCGGAAGAAAAGCTGAGATATTGCCCGATAACCAGAAAGTCATCCCGTTATAATCTTTCAACATCTGTTCGATCATGTTGTCACCCAGGAGTTTTGGGTTTATTTTCGGATAATCGGTCGGATGATATGAATACTTCAGGTTGAAACGCTGCTCCCTCCATCCCAATTGTTGTCCGACAAACAACGCACATCCAATGGAATTGGCAGTAAAATCACCGGGAGAAAACCCCCATCCCGATGAAAAACCGTCAAGTATCTCGATGTTCAACATGTAAGCAAATGAAGCGATACCTCCCAGCAATGCAGCCTTTCTATCTGCAATACCCGACCACCGGTAAGATTCATAAGCGAGCCGGGAAAGATAATAGCAGGAAGTCATGTGTCCGAATTTGTCCAACTGCTCCCACTCCGGGATGTCATTGAAAAAGTGGAATGATGATTGAGGATACTGTTTGTACCAGGCAAAATACAATCCGGCGAAAGATCCCAGATATAAAGTACCCTGGACAGCAAGGGTGGCGGCCAGTCTGCCTTTATAGATCACCCCGGAGTCATGATGCGCTGCTTCCCTGATGGAATCCTGCGCCTGAAGCCTGCAACAGACTAAAAGCAGTAAGAATGTCATGATCACGGTACAATACCGGTTAGCCATCTTTAGCGCTTAATATTCAATGAATTCAAAGATTGTTGGTATCGCCTGGCATTGGCAGAATGTTCTGCCAGGGTTCGGGCAAAGGAATGTTGACCTGTAAGATCTTCCCTCGCACAGAAGTACAGAAAATCATGTTTTTCGGCGTGCAGTACTGCGTCCACCGAGGCAATCGAAGGGATACAGATAGGTCCCGGCGGTAAACCGGTATGCAGATAGGTGTTGTAGGGGGAGGGGATTTGCAGGTGGTAATTCAGTACCCTTCGGATCGAATAGTCGTTCCAGGCGAAAATGATCGTAGGATCAGCCTGCAACGGAATATCACGGTTTAAACGGTTCAGGTAGACACCGGCCATGCATGGTTTCTCCTTGTTAAAGTTGGTCTCTTTTTCGATGATTGAAGCCAGGGTGACCACCTCCGGGAGGGTCAGCCTCAGGGAATCGGCCTTATGGAGTCGTTCCGGGTTCCAGAATCTGAAATATTCACGTTGCATCCTTTGGAACAACTGAGAAGCGGAGGTATTCCAGTTGAATTGATAGGTATCGGGAATAAAAAGAATAAAAAGAGTGGCCGGTGTCAATCCGTACTTTTTCAGAAACAGAGAATCCCGGAAAAGTCCGCTCAGGGTTGCCGAATCGGTCTCCAGGGATTTCCCGATCCTTCCGGCCAGCTCGTCGGGACTCCTGAAATTCCTGATGGTGATCTTTACAGGTTCCTGTCGTCCGGAACGTAATAAATTGATGAGTTGGTTGTTACGCAAGCCTTGAAGAATCCGGTACCGGCCTGGTTTGATGTTCGCTGCATAGTGTTTTCGCCCGGCCAGCCATTCGAAAGCTTCCGGTGAGCGGAGGTTGGCATTGGAAATGAGCAGGGATGTCACTTTGGGAAGATCCGCCCCGGTCGGGATATAGAGATAAATAAAAGATCTCCCTTTCAGACAGGTCTGCCGGATCAGTGTCAACCGGGCCATCCTGGCCGAACCGGCTGCAATAAGCAGCAGGATCAGTAAAGGCAGGATCAGGATCGCCCGGCCTTCAGTTCGCCGTTTCAGTCTGCAAAGTTTATTCTCCGGTCGCACCATGGGTCAGGGAAGTCGGTTGATCAACTGGAACATCCACTCATCCTGCCACGATCTGCCTGTATTGTTCCACTCCTTGCGGGTTCCGCAATGGGTAAAACCCGCGTTATTGAACAACCGGATAGCCGCTGCGTTGTCGGCACCTGTTTCACAATATAACTGGTGCAGCAGTAAAACATTAAAAGCGTACCGGATCAGGATGGCCAGCGCTTCTGCTGCATACCCTTTCCGACGGTGAGGTGTTATGACCAGGATACCGATGCCGGCCCGCAGGTGGATCGGTTCGAAATTGAAAAGGTCAGCAGCGCCTATGGTCTGAGAGAGGCCTTTCCCCGGTAATACCTCGATCATCAGTCGCAATTGGCGGGCTGCATAAATGTCACGGGATGCAGTTTCGACGTAGTCACGGAGGGTGAACCTTGAAAAAGGAACGATGGTATTGCTGACCTGCCAAACATTACTGTCGTTCTCCCAGGCATAAAGAAGATCGGCATCTTCCGGTTCCATCGCACGCAGCCGGAGGAGCCGGCCGGTCAGAATATCATTGGACAGGGTGATCATGGCAATCGAATTTCTCCTTTGAAAACGAAAGCAGCCGGTCCTTCAAGCCAGATACTGCGACAAGACTTACCATCCCGGATGAAACTGACTATCAGTTCTCCGCCGAGGGTATGAATGTGGGTCGTTCCACTTCCGGAGTCCATTTTTATAGCTGCGGCAAGGGTAGCGGCTGTGACCCCGGTGCCACAGGAAAGGGTCTCGTTTTCTACCCCGCGTTCATAGGTTCTGACAAATAACGACTCTTCCCTGATCTCCGCAAAATCGATGTTGGCTCCACCGGGCGCAAAACGTGGTTCATGACGCAACCTGGCGCCGAGATCAACAACGTTAACCAGGCCGGCATCGGGTACGAAAGTCACGAAATGGGGTGATCCGGTATCCAGCAACAGTCCATCGTCGTATTCCTTTAAAAGACAGGCATCTTTCATCCGTAAACGAACCCATGACATCCCTCCGTCGGTGGACATGATTTCAGCATGGTGATCCCCGTCAATGGCTGAAAAACGGACATCGGAGCCTGCAATGCCCAGCCGGTTGGCAAAACCGGCCATGCACCTGCCTCCATTACCACACATAGTGCTCTCCCGTCCATCGGAGTTGAAGTAGGTCATCCTGAAATCATAGCCCGGTTCATCATCCAGAATCATCAACCCGTCGGCACCGATCCCAAAATGCCGGTCACACAACCTTGCAACCTGCTCCGGAATTGGAGTCCAGCGAAGCGTTCTGTTATCGATCAAAATAAAATCGTTTCCGGCGCCATGATATTTTACGAAAGGCAGAAGGTCACCCATTTTCATGCCGCAAAGCTAATCAAAAGCAATTATATTTCTTATTTTTGCTCCCAATGGGAAAGGTTAAAATCTTTTTTTTCATCCTTTTAGCACTTCTGGTAAAGATGACTTTCCCAAGGATACCCTGCCTTCCGGCCGATTCGCTAACCACTTCACTTTCAGGGGAACCGGATACCTCTTACCAAATACAGGATTCGGTTTCAAAGAGCGACACTTGCCGGCAACAGGATCTTCTCGGACTGATCTTTAAAAAGAGAACGTTTGATACGGAGATCCATGCCCGGCGGTTCAGTGCTATCATCATCCCGCTCATCGGACTTTCTCCCTCCACCGGGTTCAGCATCGGCGGCGGCTCCTCTCTCTCATGGCGTTTCGGACGATATCCTGAAACCAAGCTCTCTGCGGGTGTGGCCAGTATCATGGTGACCACCAAAAAACAATTGATTTTCCAATTCAAAACCAACGTTTATCTGAGCAGGAATAAATGGTTCTTCCAAAACGATTGGAGGGTATATCTTTACCGAACCCCTGCTTTCGGACTGGGAACCGGCCCTTCTGACAACATCCCTGAGATACCCGGTGATCCATCGGAAATTGTCAACACGGTTGCCCTCCAGGGGCGCTATCCCATGCAATTCAACTGGATTAAGTTCCATAACATCATGTCCAGAGCCATCACTGAACATTGTTTTGTCGGATTGGGTTATCATCTTGATTATCATTTTGATATCGATGACCAGGAATTGGTTACCGACAGTGTTGGTTACCGGCCGACACCTCATTATGCTTATTGCCGGTTGCATGGTTTCGACAATATCCGCTACCTTTCATCGGGAATGAGCCTGAACTTCGTTTTCGACAGCCGTGATAACCTGATCAATGCCTATAAAGGATTCTACATAAATGTTAATTACCGGTACAATGCCAAAATACTGGGCAGCTCATCGAATGGATCCCGGTTATGGACTGATTTCAGGACCTACGTGGGTTTGTCAAAAAAAATCCCCAGGCATGTACTGGCTTTCTGGGTTTACGGCAGTTTTATGGTCAGCGGCCATATCCCTTACCTGGAATTGATGTCCAACGGCTTTGACCAGATGAACTCTTCGGGAAGAGGCTATGAACAGGGAAGATGGCGGGGTGAGAACCTTGTCTACGGCGAGGTAGAGTACAGGTTTCCGATTTCCCCCTGTTCGGGTATCATCGGGGGCGTTTTATTTGCCAACGTGATCACCGCTTCCAACCACGATATGGGTATTCCACTATTCGGTTTTTTCAAGCCAGGCGCCGGTTTCGGAGTGAGGATCATGTTGAGCAAAGAGGACCGTACCAACCTGTTGATCGATTTCGGATTGGGACAGCAATCACAGGGATTTTACCTGCAGGCACAGGAAATTTTCTGACAGAAAGGCCTCTGATGCCGGGTTTCGTCGGGATTTTACGGGTCTCTGTCGAAAAATTCTTTCCAACCCTTCTCTGCCGGTTTAATTTTGTTGTATCAAATTTTTCTACCTTTAACTTTTTGAGCCATGGAACCTCACGAAAATAAAAACATCGATAAACGACATATCACGAAGAAATATGCCTTTGGGATCATCGTAATCCTTGCCGGACTTATTTTATTATTGGTAAATACCAATATCTTACCTTTTGAATTCAAGCGTGCAGTCATCTCCTGGCAGATGTTGCTGATTGCCGTCGGAGTTATCAGTTGTTTCAGTAAAGAAAGCCGCACAACAGGAATTATCCTCATCCTGGTGGGATCCTTCTTTCTTTTACCGCGAATCTTTGACCTGCCATTCAACGCAATACATCTTTTCTGGCCCCTGATCCTGATCGCCATCGGTGTCCTGATCCTTACCCGTAAGATACCGGGAAGGAGAGTCCATCCTGTCATTAACCCTTCTGATCAGACGTTGGAAGACGGGTACATCCATGAGGAGAATATTTTCAGCGGAGGAAAACAAAGGATCATGCATCAGATCTTTCGTGGAGGACATATAACTTGTATTTTCGGCGGATCAGAAATAGATCTTTCACAAGCTGTTTTAGCCGAAGGAATCAACGAACTGGAAGTGGACACCATCTTTGGAGGTGTGACCATCGTGGTTCCTTCCGATTGGAAAATTCAACTCAAAATGACCTCCATCCTGGGAGGGTTCAGCGACAAACGAACCTTCATCAAAGAGAGCCCAGACCCTTCCCGCATCCTGATCATCAAAGGCTCTGCCATCTTTGGCGGAGGAGAGATCAAAAGCTATTGATTGAAACACCAGGATCATGACCCATCCTATTTTTACCAGTAAAAAATCCGTTTCCGTTTATTTTGGTTTGTGGGCTCTCATCGCGGGAGCCCACTTTGCTGTTTTCTATTTTTTTTACGATTTTTCCCTGGAGATTTCGTTGGCCGACACCTTGATTTTCAATCTTCTCTTCTGCGTGATCGGCATCACTTTGTGGTACATTGTCCGTTACTCCATACCGGATAAAAACAATGTCTGGTCAGTGGTTTTCAACCACATCGCCTATATCGCCCTGACCATGGTTTTATGGATCGGTGTGCCCTACACCCTTCTTAATATGCTCTTTGGTGGTTTTAAACCCTATTCCAATTTTTTACCCCTTTCGATCCCGTACCGGCTGTTGGCCGGAATTCTCTACTACATCACCATAGGGATGGTCTATTACCTCTATATCTATTACGTCAACCTTGAGGAAAAAGTAAAAACCGAATCCCGGCTTCGCGAATTGCTGAAGGAAACTGAACTGAACATGCTAAAATCTCAGATCAATCCTCATTTCCTGTTCAACAGCCTGAATTCCATCAGCTCACTGACCATAACCAATCCCGGAAAGGCCAGGGAGATGGTCATCAAACTCTCAGATTTTCTGCGCTATTCCGTCTCCACAAATACCACCCGGTTCACAACCCTCGACCAGGAACTGGCCAACATCAAACGGTACCTGGAGATTGAAAAAGTGAGGTTTGGTGAAAAACTTCAATTTTTTTTCGAAATCGAGGGCGATTGCAGCCGCTATAAGGTTCCGTTGATGCTCCTTCAACCCTTGTTTGAAAACGCCATCAAACACGGGGTCTATGAAAGTACCGAACAAGTCGCTATCGGGATGAAATGCCGTAAAGTACCGGGATACCTTGAAATCAGTATTGAGAATGATTTCGACCCGGATGCCCATCCCCGTAAAGGGACGGGATTGGGATTGAAAAACATCCGGGAAAGGCTGCGGCTTCTTTACAAAAATGATAAACTACTGAAAACCTTTGCGGAAGGTACAAAATTTTCCGTAATTTTAACCCTCCCGGATACCCCGATTTCCGATTCAAAAGAGTGACCCATGATCATAAAAACCCTTCTTGTCGATGATGAACAACCTGCTCGCGAGATTTTAAAACATTATCTGAGCGACTTTCCCGAAATTGAAATTATCGGCGAATTCACCGACGGCTTCACCGCCCTGAAGGCCATCCAGGAACTGAAACCTGACCTGGTCTTCCTTGATGTTCAGATGCCTAAACTGACCGGACTGGAGTTGCTTGAGCTGTTAGAGGAACCTCCGCTGATCATTTTCAGCACGGCATACGACCAGTATGCTATCAAAGCATTCGAAATGAATGCCATCGACTACCTTCTTAAACCCTATTCGAAAGAAAGGCTGATACAAGCGGTCAAAAAAGCCATTGCACAACACCAGAATGATGGATTGAGTACCGAAGCACCGGTAGCGAAACTGGTCAAAACCCTGGAAGAAAACCCCGAATACCTGCAACGGATTGCTGTGAAAGCAAGGCATAAAGTCAGCGTTCTCCCCGTGGAAGAGATCCAGTACCTTCAGGCTGAGGGGGATTATGTCATGATTTTTACAAGGGATGCCAGGCATCTTAAGGAGAAAACCATGAAATATTTTGAATCACACCTTGACCCTTCCCGGTTCATCCGCATTCACCGTTCGTACATCGTTAATGCACAATGCATTGACAGGATCGAATACTATGATAAAGAGACCTATTCTGTGCTGCTGAAATCAGGCGCCAAGCTCAGAGCCAGTACAAATGGCTACAAATTACTCAAGCAAGTATTGAATTTGTGAGAAATTTCAATAATTTTGTCGTATGCAGCAAAATTGAATATTCACTGGTTAAAATTCAATCCTATGAACAAATCGCTACTCTTTGTTTGTGCCAGCCTTTTACTGGCCTGCGCGGTTTCTGCGCAAACTCCTCCGATGCCCTCCTCCTTTTATATACGCTTGGGCGTGGGTGTATCCGGGGGCACTTCCTCCAACCTCGACATGCTCTACAAGTACACCAATGATGGCAGTAAAGAGTCCATTCAGGTGGTACCGGTTGACCTGGGCTCCGGATTCACCGGTTCGGTAGGTTTTGGTTACATGGTAAAAAAATACCTGGGCTTTGAATTGGCCGTCTCCCAGTTCCTTGGTTTTCCCAATTTTGGGGATTCGATCATGAAATTTCCGGGAGGAACCAGCGTCACAGGACGGATAGCCGGAAATATGCTGGCTCTTACCCCTTCAGTTGTGATCACAGCAGGGCTGACTAAGATTAACCCGTACGCCCGCTTCGGTATGGTCGTCGGTGTCCTGCCAACAATGTTTGGCCGCCTGGAAGCTACCCAGGCCACCAACCCGACCACTGATATCATTATGATCCGGAAATATTATGGCGGCGTCGCCCTTGGCTTCTCAGCCACACTCGGAGTCGATTTCAACATCAGCAAAGTGGTTAACCTTTTTGCAGAAGCCAACTTCCAGGGAATCACATGGTCACCTTCTTACAGCGAGATCACCAAATATACCATCAACGGAAACGATCACCTGGGTGATTTGACTACTTTCATGAAGGAGACGGAATATTACTCAAAACTTGAACTGAATGCTTATGTCTCTCCCGATGTCCCGAAAAAAGAGCTGAGAAAGACCTATCCATTTGATCAGGCAGGCGTGACTTTCGGTGTGCGTTTCAAATTATAAGCCCCTGATGAACCAACGCAAGGGAACGTTTCTCCTTTTCCTTTTGGTGTTTCCGGCCCTGGCCTTCGCCCAGACGACGACCCGCATCGATTCATTCAACATCGCCTCTTCCTCCATGCGTTATCCGCATCAGGAAAAAAAATGGGATTTCCGGATAGCCGCGGGTTTATCGATGGTCAAACCACCAGCCGACCTGCTCGAAAACGCGATCCAGGCACCGCTGGTAAACATCCACATGATTTTCGGTCTCCCATACCGGTTCTCTTTGGAAGGGGACCTTACCACCATTTTAGTCTCCAATCAATTGGCGCTGGGCCCCCGGTGGGGATATGCCTGGCGCCATTTTTCATTTAACGCGGGATATGACCTGGCTTTCGTTTATGGCCAAATGAAAGTGGGTGGTTTTAACAACGCATCGGTTGTATGGATTCACTATCCGAGCCTTTCACTGGGATACCGACTCAAAAACCTTGCCCTTACCCTGAAAGGAGAGTGCGTAGTGGTTGCCAACATCTCCCAACGATCAGGCGAAAATGAGATCACGAGGGAGAGGAATTTTTTCAACGGAATCACAACAGCCCTTTATATCGAACAACGACTCTGGAAAGACCATGTTTTTGTAATCGGACTGAAGGATAACTATGAAAAATTTTACTGGCCTACCTGGATGCTTTTCAGTACTTTCAACCGCTTCTACCACATTCCTGAACTTTATTTCAGTTGGATCCTATGAAAACCCGGCCACTCGTTTTCCTTCTACTCCTGGCGTTGTGCGGATGCAATAAAGACCGGGAATTGGCTGTCCCCACTGCAGGCCCCAACAGCCTGATCAATGAAACCTATCCATTACCTGCCTTTTCACGGGCACTCATGGATGGTGTATACACGGTTGTCAACGGGAATCAACTGGTTGGAGATCAGGTTATTGTTAAATCCAACAGAACTCATTTGTTGATCGCCGATGCCACCGGGAACTATTTCATCCTTCAGGCAGGTTATCTCGATTCCGTGGTTTTTCTCCAGGGATACTGGCGCTATGGATACGGAGATGACACAGGGCTTGCCTCATTTTATATCGCCCGTTCTGAGGGCGGAACTGAACTGGTTACCGGTGTCCAGCCACAAACTCTCATCCTGCGGGGAGGCTATGGGAAGGGGAGCGAATCACCAGTTTCTGAAATCACCCTTCAATACCAACGGCCCTTCTCGCAAACCGTACGAAACAGTAATTTTTATATACTGGCTCACCGATCCGGCGGCAGAACCTCCGACCGGCTTCCCGTATCGGAAAATACCATCGAAATGATCGGCTTTACCGAAAAACTTGGTTCTACCGGTATCGAAGTGGATGTACGGCTAAGCAGCGATGGGATCCCCTTTATCTATCATGATCCGGATATCAACATCCGGTTGACACAGAAAGGTCCATTGGCGGGTCCCATCGAAAATTACACCTGGGAACAATTATCTGCTTTTGTCCGGCTGATCCACGGCGAAAAAATTCCGACCCTTGAGGCAGCACTTAATTACGTGGTTGACAGCACTTTATTGCGTTTTGTTTACCTCGATATGAAAGCCAATAGGGATGCCATGGCCATGGTGATCCCTATCCAACAACGCATTCTTCAAAGGGCACACGACAAAGGACGGGACTTGCGTGTGTTTGTGGGCATTCCCGGTACAGAAGTGCTGGAAGACCTGATGACCTACCCCGATTACCAGCTCATCCCATCGCTTTGCGAACTCTCAGTCGATGATGTAAGAGCAGTCAATGCTCAGGTTTGGGCTCCCCGGTGGACTCTCGGTACCCAAAACGACCTGGTCAGACAGATGCACGATGAGAACCGGCTTGCAGTCAGCTGGACCATCGATGCCGCTCCCTGGATCCGCGACTTTATCAATGAAGGCTCTTTTGACGGCCTCTTGACCAACTTCCCATACGTGGTCGCTTATTATCATTATACAAAGGAATGACCATGATAAAACATATCGTACCACTACTACTGCTTCTTTTCCTGCTGAATAATCCACTTCCGGCTCAGAAAAGCGACACTACCCGCCGATCCCTGAACCATTATTCCCTGGCCATAGGTTTCGGGTGGGCTCACTACATCAACTCCCTGGAAATAGGCAAAGCCGAAGCCACCATCGACCATCCCGGAATATCCCTGAAATTTTACTGGGAACCGGAACATCGGCTCAGTCTGGGCCTTGAAAGCGGCTATTACCGGATATTTGGCATGACCAGGGAAATCGACAATGAGCAAAGTGGCAAGGTGACCCTCTCGGCAATTCCCCTGCTGCTGAATGTCAGGATGCGCATCGTTGACCATTTTTACCTGAGCGCCGGAGCCGGACTGGCGTTGATGTTGAACCGCGTCAGCGGAATTAACCAAACTATTAACAGCACCATCCTTTCTCTCTCTAATTACCAATTTTCAGCTTCTTACCTCTATCCTCTAAACCGCTACTGGATCATCGGGGGAGAGTTCAAATTCCTGAACTTTGGAAAAACCGACGATTGGATCTATTCTTTGCAGGCATGTTGTGCCATCAGGTTATAAAAAATTATTTTTGTAGAATAAAATACGACTATGAAAACAAAGCTGACACTTTTAATTTTATTCGCAGGATTGCTCTTTTCCTCCTGTTCCAAGTACCCTCCCTCATCGATCCGTCTGACGGAAGACCTGGTGATCTACACCAAATACGATACTTCTACCTCCTTCTCAAAGTTTCACACTTTCTACATCTCCGACACCATTAAATGGATCGATTCGCACGACAGTGGGTACTATACCGATTCAAAAGCACAAGCAGTGCTTAACCAGATCACCCAGAACATGACCAAACGAGGTTATCAGAGAGTGGCTGCGAATAATAACCCTGATCTTGCTTTCATGGTCGTTGCAGTTAAAAATGTCAACGCCACGGTATATTATCCTGGCTGGTATTGGGGCTACCCGGGCTATTACCCGCCTTGGTACTGGGGAGGTTCAGGCTATTATTATCCCTACTACCCGGCCTATATCACCACCTATACCACGGGTACCCTGATGATCGATATGGCTGATCTGACCCTGCTTACGGTCGACAGCAAAATCTGGATCCGATGGAATGTATATATCCGTGCCCTGATGACCGGTGACCATACCATAAGCCAGATTCAACAATGTATCGACCAGGCTTTTAACCAAACTAAAGGTTTCTCTGCGAACTGACAATCCACCGGGTATATGAAATATCTGATGCTACCAGATCCATGCAAAAAGGGAATGATAATAGTGGATATTTCGGATGACCAAAAAATATAAAATAATTACCACATGAAAAAGATATTTGTATTGATGGCATTTGTGATTCTTACTACAGGATCCATCCAGGCGCAACAAAAAACTTCTGTTGGTTTCGCTCCTGGCAGTTACTACACCTTTTCGTGGAATACTACTTTCACACTGGGAGATTTTAACGATTGGGTATCCAACGCAAGCCCCGCGGGATTTGATATTGGCGGAAGGTACCTTCTCGACAAGGGGCTGACCGTTGGTTTTAACCTCGGGTGGCAAAGGGTCAGCCAGAACTATGGCTACCAAACCTACTATGATCCTGATGGATCGGCCATAACAGCCGACAATTACCGCTTCACCTGGATGGTACCTTTCCAGGGGGTCATCGCTTATCATTTTCTTCCCGATAAATTGGTTTCACCTTACCTGGGACTCGGTGTTGGCGGTGATTACATGGAGCATCACCTCCTGGTCCAGGAAATTGATGCCTATACCACCCGTTGGGATTTTTCACTTACCCCGGAAGTGGGCGCACTGATCAAATTCGGAAATTTTTCCAACTGGGGAGCCTTGGTGGCTTTCAATTACAAGTGGACTACCAATAAAATTGAACTCTATAAAGGCGACACCTCCAAAGACCTCTCGATGCTCAACCTGAAGGTAGGCATCTGTCTGATCGTGAGATAATAACTGTCACCCTTCTTTCAGGGTGTGAATTTTCACAAAATTGGTTCCACCTTCCCGGTGCGCGGGAATTCCTCCCATGATGATGATCTCTTCACCCGGAAGGGCCAGTTTTTTATCCAATACTATGTTTTCGCACAGGGTCGTCATCTCCTCAAAGGTATCGGGGTGATCGTGAATGAGCATGGGATGAATTCCCCACAAGAGGTTTAGACCGTGGTACACTTTCGGATGAGTGGTCAGCGCGAAGACCATCGAATTGGGCCGGTTCGCTGCCACACTTTGGGCGCTCCGGCCGCTGGAAGTCAGGACAACGATACACCGTGGATGAACCACATCCTCCATGAGATCGGTGGCTTGACTGAGTGCCATGACTTTTGAGGGGATTGTCACGGGATAGGTTTTAAACTTGATTTTTGCTTCCACGTCGGTGGCGATCCGGGCCATCATCTCCACCGACTTCACCGGGAAAGCGCCCATCGCCGTTTCACCGGATAGCATAATGGCATCGGTGCCATCGATAATGGCATTGGCTACATCGCTGGCTTCAGCACGGGTAGGCCGGGGTTCATGGATCATGCTTTCCAGCATCTGGGTCGCCGTGATGACCGGCTTACCCTTTCGGTTACACAGCTCGATGATCTGCTTCTGGAGCATGGGAACCCGTTCGGGAAACAGTTCCACACCCAGATCACCCCGTGCAACCATGATTCCCGTCGCTTCATCCACGATCTCTTCGAGGTGATCGATGGCCTGAGGCTTTTCAATTTTAGCAATAACCGGTTTGTTAAACCCTTTTTCAATGATTAGTTGCTTGAGCACCCTGACATCTTCTGCCGATCGCACAAAACTCAGCGAAACCCAGTCGATCCCCTGCTCCAGCCCGAAATAGAGGTCGGCCATGTCTTTTTCGGTCAGCGACGGCAGTTGAAGGTTCAGGGTAGGGAAGTTGACCCCTTTACGACTTGAAAGACAACCTCCTTCTACGACACGGCATACCACACTGTTCCTTTCGATGGCTGTGACTTCCAGTTCGAAAAGCCCGTCGGCCAAAAGAACCTGCATGCCAGGCAGGGCCTCTTCAGCAACATAAGGATAATCAATCGGGATAACCCCCGCCTGACCACTGTACTCTTTTTCAGGAACCAGTATGACTTGCCCTCCTTCCTCCATGACCAGGGAACCACCAGGTAATTCTCCCACCCTGATTTTAGGACCCTGGAGATCCTGAAGAATGGTGACCGGCTTATCCAGTTGTTCTGATATTTCACGCAAGTGCTGAATCACCTGCGCATGGTCTTCATATTTACCATGGCTGAAATTAAGGCGCGCTACGTCCATTCCGGCCAGGATCATTTTCCGGATCATTTCCGGAGAGCTGCTGGCCGGCCCGATGGTAGCTACAATTTTAGTGCGACGAAACGGTTGCATAAGATGCTGTCTGAATGTTATAGGATGGGGTTTCTGTAGTTTTGTGGATTATAATTCGATGCTGTCTCCATAGTTGGGTAACCAGGGAACAATTCCGTAATCGTACTCCAATACTTTAGCAAGCGGGATCCTGGCACGATCTTCACCGTGGGTCAGGATAACCCGTGGCCTGCAGGGTGCCAGGTGGTTAAACCACCGGAGCAGATCGGATTGACCGGCGTGGGCGCTGAACCCGCCCAGCTTATGGATCTTCGCCCTTACGGCAATCCTTTCACCAAAAATTCTGACATGGGAGGCCCCATCAACCAATTGCCTCCCAAGGGTACCTTCAGCCTGATAACCGACAATCAATACTGCTGTAGCAGGATTCCACAAATTGTGACGTAAATGGTGCTGAATGCGCCCTGCACTGCACATCCCCGAACCGGCGATGATCATACAGGGACCGGTCAGATCGTTGAGCTTTCTCGACGCTTCCGGAGTAGCTACGGGATGGATGAAGTTTTCATACCGGAGCAACTCCCCATTCTTGACAAAATCCTGCATCTCTTCATCAAACAACTCAGGATGACGCATGTAAATATGGGTGGCTTCAATGGCCATCGGACTGTCAAGGTACACCGGAAAAGCAGGGATCTCACCACTGGCAAAGGCATTTTCAAGGTAATACAGCAGGTCTTGTGTTCTGCCAATTGCAAAAGAAGGAACCAGGATCTTTCCGCCTGACCTGATACTCTCCCGAATGATTTCACTGGTCTCTTCCAAGGTTTCTTTTAAAGGTTTGTGGTCACGGTCGCCATAAGTTGACTCCATGATCACCACATCGGCCTCGGTAAATGATCCGGCATCCCTTACAATGGGCATGCCGTAAGGGCCCAGATCTCCTGAGAACAAGACGGAACGGATCCTGTCACCCTCTCGTGCCTTCACCAAGAGGCTTCCCGATCCGAGGATGTGCCCTGCCTCATTGACCTGGACCATGATATCAGGAGCGACACGAACTTCGGCCTGGTAGGGGAGTGGCTCCATTAAACCGATGGCACCTTCCATGTCCAACTGATTGTAAGGTGGTTCTTCCTTTATTTTCCCGTTTCTGACCAATCGGCGGTTCAATTTTTCATAATCGGAAGTCATGATCTTAAAGGCGTCTCTTAAAACCAGTGAAGCGATTTCGATCGTGGCCGGGGTTGCATAAACAGGGCCGCGGTAGCCGGCCTTGACAACCAGCGGCAACCGGCCGCAATGATCCAGGTGGGCGTGGGTCAACAGAATCGCGTCGAGTCTGTCGTAGTCAACCGGAGGAGGTTTCCGGTTTTTTTTCTCGGCATTTTGATTTCCCTGGAAAATGCCGCAATCGATCAAAACAGAAGCGGACTTTGTCATGAGATGGTATGCGGTGCCGGTCACATCACCGGCAGCTCCGTAAAGGGTCAGTTTCATGGGAAGTAATTTAAGTTATTCATTTTCAGGTCCGGTTTCGGTTACAGGTAAAAGAGGGAAGGTCAACCTGACAGTTGCCCCACGAGGAATATGGTTAAATGCTTCAATCTGACCCAGGTGGGCATCCATGATCAGTTTGGAAAGAGCCAATGCCAATCCCACATTTTCATCGACATGCTGAGAG
>Ga0209099_1000306_pt1 | contig 59138 bp, 50 predicted proteins | sample AD_JPNHW2_MetaG_FD_184430 | JGI IMG/M metagenome (GOLD analysis project Ga0209099, IMG submission 184430) | Active sludge microbial communities of municipal wastewater-treating anaerobic digesters from Japan - AD_JPNHW2_MetaG (SPAdes) (version 2) | ecosystem: Engineered > Bioreactor > Anaerobic...
ATTTGCAAAGGAGAGGGGATAGACTGGTCAACTTTTGAGATGCTGATATATGACCGCTGGGGCAAGCAGCTTTTTTACACAAATGACCATGAAACCGGCTGGAATGGTGAATACAAGGGGGTAGTTATGCCGCAGGATGTTTATACCTGGCTGATCAGTTTTACCGATATCCGGTTGAAAAAACATAACCTGAAGGGAATAGTTACCCTGATAAAATAGTACTTGTTTACAATATATTTTGCAGAAATTAGTTTTAGTAATCTAAAAATGACTAATTTTGCACCATGTTTAAAACTATGCGCATTTCAATCGTCTGTATCTCTTTATTGACGGGCATTCTGTTGTATTCATGCGGTACATTCCGCAAGGTTCTTAAGAGTTCGGATATCAGGCTCAAATATTCTACTGCGGTAACTCTTTATGAAAAAGGAGATTATCACCGTGCTATGCAACTTTTTGATGAATTGCTTGTATATTATCGCGGAAACGATACTTCTGAAAAGATAAATTACTATTATGCTTATTGTTACTATGGTGAAGAAGATTACCTTGAGGCCGGATATTATTTCACAAAATTTTCTTCAGCTTTTCCTACGAGCAAATTTGCAGAAGAATGCGACTATATGTCAGCTTATTGTCAATATCTTTTTTCACCGGAATATGGCCTGGACCAGACAATCACCCTGGATGCCATCAAACAGTTTCAGCTTTTTATCAACGAATATCCCCAAAGCACCCGTGTGGTTAAGTGCAATGAACTTATCGACGAACTTCGTTATAAGCTCGAAAAAAAGGAATTTGAAACTGCAAGGCTTTATTATAAAATTGAAAATTATCAGGCGGCATACGTAGCTTTTAAAAATGTCCTGAAAGACTATCCTGATACAAAGCATAAAGAAGATGTTTATTATTATATGCTGACTTCAAGTTATCAATATGCGATAAACAGCATCGAAACAAAAAAGAGAGAACGGCTTGAACTTGCCAGAGATGCCTACAACTCATTAAACACCACATTTCCTGAATCAGGTTATGGCAAAGAAGCTAAATCAATCATGAAAAACATTGAAAAGGAATTAACTAAATATTCCGAAAAAGATAAAAAACAGATTTAATTTAACGAAATAAATAAATAAAATATCAGATGGAGCAAAAAAAAATAAAGGTAGGAACACTTGCGGTTACCAGAAACATCAGTGATTTCACAAAAGAAACAGGAAATATCTACGAGACGATCGTGATACTTTCGAATCGTGCCAACAAAATTGCATCCGACATTAAAGAAGAACTTAACGGAAAGATCGAAGAGTTTTCAACGACAACTGACAATCTTGAAGAGATCTTTGAAAACCGCGAACAGATCGAAATAGCCAAATATTACGAGCGTCTTCCCAAACCATCACTGGTGGCCATAAATGAATACCTGAACGATAAATTATATTTTCGTAATCCCCTCAAAGAAAACCCCACCGATTTTTAGTCTGCACGAATGCTGAAAGGGAAAAAAATAATTATTGGTATTACAGGAAGTATAGCGGCTTATAAGATTCCTATACTGATTCGTCTTCTGATAAAAGAAGGAGCCGATGTTCAGGTAGTTGTTACACCCTCGGCAAAAGATTTTGTAACACCGCTCACATTATCGACACTTTCGGGACACCCTGTTTTATGCGAAGGTTTTGATTCAGTTGATGGTAAATGGCACAGCCACATCGAATTGGGAAGCTGGGCTGATATTTTCCTGATTGCTCCTGTATCGGCAAACACATTAGCAAAAATGGCCAACGGCCTTGCCGATAACCTTTTGATGACCACCTACCTGGCAGCCAAGTGCCCGGTATTTTTTGCACCGGCCATGGATCTCGATATGTACAGGCATCCTGCCACACAAAAGAACGTTAAGACCATATGTTCTTTCGGCCATCATCTTATTGAACCCCGCGAAGGCGAACTGGCAAGCGGCTTGTGCGGCGCCGGCAGGATGGAAGAACCCGAAAAAATTGTTGAGACGTTAAACAATTTCGTAAAAAAAAAACAAACTTTAGAAAATAAGAATATCCTTGTTACCGCAGGGCCGACCTTTGAAAGCATTGATCCTGTGCGTTTTATAGGTAATCATTCCTCTGGCCTCATGGGCTTTGAAATAGCAAATGCCTGTGCCGAAAGAGGAGCTAAGGTGACTTTGATTACCGGGCCTGTGGCTTTAACTAACGATGTGCCTAACATCCGCCGTATTGATGTCGTATCTGCTGTCGAAATGCAACAGCAATGCCTTAAATTCTTCCCTGATGCAGATATGACTGTGATGGCTGCTGCTGTTGCAGATTATATGCCATCAAAGATGCGGGATAAAAAAATTAAAAAATCAGAACCGGCACTTTCCCTTGATCTGGTAAAAACACCGGATATCTTGTCTTCATTGGGGAAATTAAAAAAGAAAAATCAGATACTTGTGGGTTTTGCACTTGAAACAGATAATGAAACTGAAAATGCTGTATTAAAACTGAAAAATAAAAACCTTGATCTCATCGTTTTAAATTCTCTGAAAGATAAAGGAGCCGGTTTTAAACATCCGACAAACAAAATAACAATCATTGACAAGAGCCTCAGAAAAAAAAGCTTTGAACTTAAACCAAAAAATGAAGTAGCTATAGATATTGTCAATGAAATCATTAAATTAAGTAAAAATAAAATATGAAAAAACTCATTGGTATAGTTTTAATTATTTTTTCCATAAATATAAGCAGCAGCAGTGCCCAGGAACTTTTCTGCAGCGTATCGGTCAACTCTGCTCAGATAAGCGGAAGCGATAAAACGGTTTTTGAGGAAATGCAGAAAGCGATCATGGATTTTCTCAATAACAGAAAATGGACAAACTATTCTTACAAGCAGGAAGAAAAGATCGAATGTACTTTTTTTATTAACATTACTGAAAGGACGTCAGATGTTGATTTCAAAGGCACCATGCAGGTACAGTCGCGCAGGCCGGTTTTCAACTCTTCCTATAATTCGCCGATGCTGAATATTGTTGATAAAGACATTTCTTTTAAATACATCCAGAACCAGGCGCTCGATTACGACGATAATAACTTTTATTCAAACCTTACTTCACTTTTGGCTTATTATGCCTATATCGTCATAGGTATTGACTTTGACTCCTATATGATGAAATCAGGCGGCCAGTTTTTTACCAAAGCTCAGAATATTGTTCAGTTGGCACAGAATACCGCTGACAAAGGATGGAAATCGTTTGAAAGCAGGAAAAACCGCTACTGGCTGGTTGAAAACCTCCTGAACGATTCATACAGCGGTTTCAGGGAATGTCTCTATCTCTATCATTTCAAGGGCCTTGACGATATGAAAGAAAATATGGCGAACGGAAGGACTTCAGTGATTACGGCCATGGATAAAATGAGGACCGTGGTCAAAGGAACACCAAACCTTTATTTTGCGACTGTATTCATGGATACCAAGCGCGATGAGATCATCAATATTTTTTCTCAGGCACCCGCTACGGACAAAAACCAGGTAGTACCTTATCTGAAAGAAATTGATCCTGCACATTCCAACGACTTCAACTCAAAGATTCTGAATGCCAAATAAATATCGGTAACCATGCTTGCACACCTTTCAATCCTGAATTACGCATTGATTGATGTTATCGAAGTTGATTTTCATGCGGGTTATACAGTAATTACAGGCGAAACGGGTGCAGGAAAGTCCATTATTCTTGATGCACTATCTCTGATATTAGGACAGCGCGCAGATATTCAATCCCTGACCGACAAGAAAAAAAAATGCGTGATAGAAGGGACTTTCAACATTGAGAAATACAGCCTGAATAATTTTTTTGAAGCCAATAACCTTGATTACGAGCATGCGCTGATCCTGAGGCGTGAAATAAACCCTGAAGGAAAATCGCGTGCCTTTATCAACGATACGCCGGTATCACTGGCACAAATGAAAGAACTGGGTGAAAAGCTTGTAGACCTTCATTCACAGCACCAGACGCGCCTCATCAATGACGAGGATTTTCAATTGCTCGCCGTCGATAGTTATGCGGATATTTCTAATTTGGTTAAAGAACATGCCGGTCTTTTTGCTGGTTACCGCGAAAAGAAAAAAGAACATCAGAAACTTTGTGATTTAGAAAAGCAGTCGAAAGCCGATGCCGACTATTATAATTTCCTGTTCAGCGAACTGGAAACAGCCGCACTGAAAGAGAATGAACAGCAGGATTTGGAGCAGGAACTCGAATTATTAAATCACGTGGAGCAAATAAAATCTGCATTGAGCAGGTCGGTATTTGCACTGGGCAGTAGTGAGAACAGCATTAACCAGCAATTGAGCAGTATATACAGCCAGCTTTCACAGGTCGCTAAGTTCGATTCCGGCCTTGAAGAAAATGTAAAACGCCTGCAAAGCGCCTGTATCGAGTTGAAAGACATCACCTCAGAAATTGGATTTATCGAAGAAAAAATTAATTATTCCCCCGAACGATATGAACTGGTATCACAGCGTCTCAACGAAATATACCGCCTGGAGCAAAAACACCGCGTCAACACTGTTGCCGAACTTCTCGGGATTAAAAACGGCCTTGACCAGAAACTTCAGAATATATCTTCACTCGAAACAAATATTGAAAAACTCGAACTGCTGATCAGCGAAAAAGAAAAGGAGTTACAGACCTCCGCCGAAAGTATCTCTGCAGCGAGAAAAAGTGTTTTTAAAGAGATCGAGCAGAAGGTGGTTCATATTCTGCAACAAATTGGCATGCCCAACGCCCGCATAAAAATTGAACATCAAAAATTATCATCCATAAATGAGAATGGCTTTGATGAGATAAAATTCACGTTCAGCGCCAACAAAGGCTCCGAACTGAAGGAAATTGACCGTATCGCCTCAGGTGGGGAATTATCGAGACTGATGCTTGCCATAAAATCAATCATTTCAAGAAAAAAACTCTTGCCGACCATTATTTTCGATGAGATCGACAGTGGTGTTTCTGGCGAAGTAGCCTCAAAGACCGGATCCATCATGAAAGAACTTTCAAAAGATATGCAGGTGATATCAATAACACATCTCCCGCAGATAGCCGGCAAAAGCGATTACCATTATCTTGTTTATAAAAAAGAAGAAAAGAATGCGACGTATACCTGTATTAAGATACTGAAACCTGAAGAAAGGGTAGGGGTATTAGCCGAAATGCTAAGTGGAGTCAATGTTACCGAGGCATCCATAAAAACCGCCAGGCAGTTGCTGGATTGATTTTTTTATTATAAAGACCGGGGGCAACATTCTGTTTTTTTGAAATAATAGTTCTGATGGAATGCAGGCGAAAAAAAATTATGTTTGGAAATTTTGTAATAGTTAAGAACAAATCGTGTCTTACTCCAAACTAAACTTACCAATATGGAAATAGTGAAAAATAAAAAATTCAGATTGAACAGCATTTTTCAGAAAAAAGGCATTTCGGGAATAGTACTTATCCTAATGCTTTGCTTGTTTGCAAACATCGCATCTGCACAGGAAAAAATCTTTGTAAGTAAGGAAGCCATGAGGGCTTATCAATCAGAAACGAGGGCTATGGACGGCAAACCCGGTAAAAATTACTGGCAAAACATATCCGACTATAAAATTAAGGTAAAATTCTTTCCTGAAACCGGCATCGTGGAAGGACAGGAAGAAATAACCTATCATAACAACAGCCCGGATACTTTGAAAATGCTGGTCGTGAGGCTTTATCAGGATATGTTCAAAAAAGGCGCTGCAAAAACACTTGAGGTATTTCCTGATGACCTGACTGATGGTGTTCTTATTAAAAGTGTGATAAATAACGGCAAGGCCATTTCTGTTAAAGCTGAGGACAAGCTTATCAACAGAAGAGGTACGAATATGTACATCACCCTTAATGAAGCAATAAAGCCAAAAGCCACCACCAGGATTTCTATGGAATGGAGCTTCAAAGTCCCTTCAAAAACTCAGATCCGCATGGGCACCTATGATTCCACGAGTTTCTTCATCGGACAGTGGTATCCACAGATTGCAGTTTACGACGATATAAGCGGCTGGGATACCCATGATTATACCGGATTGGCTGAATTTTATAATGATTTTGGCAATTTTGATGTTGAAATTTCCGTTCAGGGTAATTATGTCGTATGGGCCACAGGTAATTTGTTAAACCCCGGCGAATTGCTGAAAGAACCTTGTCTTGCAAAATATCAGCAGGCATTGAATTCTTCAGAAACTGTTACCATTGCCATTCCTGAAGATTATGCCAAAGGAAATGTAACTAAACAGGCGGCATGGAATACATGGAAATATAAAGCAGACAATGTAAGTGATTTTGCATTTGCTCTCAGTGATCATTATACTTGGGAAGGCTGTAGCCTCGAAACCGTCACAAACGGCAGAGAAGTTTTTATACAGACCGCTTACAATGCAAAGCACGGAGATTATAAAGAAACCATCGAAATAGCACGCAAAACCATCAGGTTTTTATCAGAAAAACTGCCGGGGGTGCCTTATCCCTTTCCCTGCATGAGCATTTTCGACGGCGCTGATGGAATGGAATACCCGATGATGACCAATGTCGGCTCATTCGAAGACAGGGGCGATGTGGTTTATGCTCATTCGCACGAGATCACACACACTTATTTCCCTTTCTATGTGGGAACAAACGAAACAAAATATGGCTGGATGGACGAAAGCATGGCTGTATTTTTACCTGAAGTATTACAAAAAGAAATTGAACCGACTAAAGATGTGGCGCCTTATACAACTTATGTCTATTCATTATACGGCGGCAAGGAGTTTGAACCCGCCGTGATGACGCCTACTTATTACCTTACACCGGATATTTATTTTATCCTCAATTACGGGAAGGCAGAGCAAATATTAAGGCTGCTCGAAATGCACTTAGGTAAAGATGTCTTTATCAAATGTCTGCAAGGATTTATGGACAGTTGGAAATACAAACACCCCACGCCCTACGACTTTTTCAACACGTTTAATACTGTTTCAGGCCAGGACCTGACATGGTTCTGGAAGCCCTGGTATTTTGAACAGGGTTATCCCGATCTTACGATATCGTCTGCTAAATACGAAGTAGGAAAATGCATGGTCGAAATAAAAAATTCAGGGACAGTTCCCTTGCCTGTTTATTTATTTTTTGATACGGAGAACGGAGAAGAAATCCGGTATGATGTGCCGGCAGATACATGGAAAGACGGGAAAAACAAAATTATAGTGACGCGGGATATTAAACAAAAAGTGACAAAGATTATATTGGGTAACAGCCAGGTTCCCGACAGTAATCCTTCGGATAATAATTATAAAATAAAATAATATGAAGTTGACAATTAAAAAATCGCTATTCAGTTTATTGGCCATAATGATGCCTTTTGTGATTTTTGCACAAGACATTACCACCGAAATTGCAAAAAAGGTCGTTACTGCCCAAATTGCTCGTTCCGGTCATGGTAATGAGTTTTCTATGAAAACTATTACTCCTGTCAACAACGAAAACCGTATATGTTTATACGCGGCAGCGTTAAGCCCTGTAGGCTATGTGATCGTTGCTGCCGATGACAAACTGCCGCCGGTAATAGCCTATTCGTATAATAACAATCTGGATGCTGAAGGAACTTTTTTAAGGATCCTGAAAAATGATATTACCAAACGCCTGGCAAATACAGAAAATATCCCTGCACAAAAAATCAAAAACAGAAAAATGCAATGGGAAGCATTAATAAATGGCACAGATAAGCTCATGGTTGTTTCTCAACAATGGCCACCATCAGGAACAACGGCAACAGGTGGCTGGCTTGAAACAAACTGGACTCAAAGCGCCCCATACAACCAGATGTGCCCTGTTGATCCGGTAACTTCATCGAGAAGTTATGTCGGTTGTCCTGCCACGGCTATGGCACAAATCCTCAATTATCACAAGACAACTAACAATACGGTTTTCGACGACGGGGATGATTACTACCATAATTATGCAGGCCGCACGTACACTATAGATGATGACTTTAGCATTCATGGTTTTCCTTCTTTTTCTCAACTTAATGAGTATCTCGATACGCTCAATGCACATTATTTGAATAATATTTCACCTACCAACCAGGATAAGGCTGCATTATCGTTTGCCTGCGGGGTAGCCGCCACACAGGTTTTTACTTCGGAAGGTTCCGGAACTTTTGGCGTTAATCAGGCCCTGGATGCTTATCACAGGTTTGGCTGCAACACTGTTGAATTGCTTATAGAAAATGATACAACTCTATTTTCACGGCTGATTCAGAATATGCAGGATTCGCTTCCCGCGCATCTTGCCATTGTTGATGAATCAAATACTACCGGGCATAATGTGGTGGTCGATGGCTATAATACCGATAATTATTTTCATGTGAATTTCGGATGGGGAGGCTCAAGCAACGGATGGTACCTGCTTCCGGACGAAATGCCGTTAAGCCTTACTGTGATCGAAGGCCTTATTGTGGATATCATGAAACATGATTATGCTTCAACTCCTTCTATAGATACTGTTCCTCAATTTGAAATATATCCTAATCCTGCCGCGGATAATATTACGATCATTTACCCCAAAAAAGCGACCATAGAAATAATAAATATAGAAGGGCAAATTTTAAAAACGGTCAATAGTGTAAAAATAAATACCACAATTAATTTAGAAAATTTACCAGGCGGTGTCTATATAATAAGAGCAACAAGCGATAGGAGTGTTGTGATAAAGAAATTTGTTAAAGAATAAACGCCCGTAAATAGGTAACAGTGATAATTATTATTGCAAAATAATTTCTGGGTTCATTGCAATAAAAAGTCCTTTTAAAGCTTGCTTTGTTTATAATTAAATATTATATTTACAGTCGGTTAGAATAATTGCAATTATTTTTTTGCCTTTAAAAAACGACACCAGTGAACATACTAATGAATTTGAACACATCTGTAATTGCTCTCGGGGCGTTTTTCCTGGTTTTTGCGGTTATCCAGTATTTCCGGCTACGGAAACTAACTGTAAAAGGTATTAAGACAACCGCCATCATAAAAGATTTCGAAGATGCTCTTCATAATATGCGCTTTCCGATATTGGAATATAGAACGCTGACTGGAGAGGTCATTACACAGAAAAGCTATATTGGCAGCAAAAGAGGCGTGCAAAATATTGGTGATAAAGTCAACATTGTTTACAACCCAAATAAGCCCTGGCAATTTTTGCTTGATACAGGAATGGCTAAATACTGGAAGATACTGGGGGCAGCTATTATGGGCGCTGCTTTTGCTGCTTCGGGATTTCTTCACATGTGGGGAAAGTGAAATAATGTTATGCAATTTCTTAAAAACTAAAGGCCGGCTATAAATCTCAAAAAATTATTTTTATGAAAAAAACCATTACGTTTTTTTTGCTTGCAATGTTTTTTACATTTCAGGCTTTTTCGCAAGGTATCCTTGTTAACCATACGTGTACTAAAATAGTACAGATACCTGAAGCAGCCATAATTGCAGCTAAACAAAACCTGCATATCGCTTATGGCCATACTTCTCACGGCAGCCAGTTGACCGATGGCATGACGGGATTAGTTACTTTCATGAATGGACTGGGCCATACCAATGATCTTTATGACTGGAATAACGGAGGGACCGGCGGGGCGCTGGACCTGCACGATTACGCCATGGACGGTGATGTGGGCTACTATCCCGATTGGGTAGATAATACCCGCGCTTATCTTGGTACGGTAAATCCGTCAACCGGCAGGGGAACAGGGGCCAACCAAGATGTGAATGTGATCATCTGGTCGTGGTGCGGACAGATTGAGGAAAAATATACCGCAGGTACTCTGATGAGTGAGTATATCAACCCGATGGTGCAGTTGGAAACCGATTATTTCGGCATTAAATTCGTCTATATGACAGGTCATTTAGATTATTGGGACGAAGCCAATAACAAGGCAGCCAACCAGGTGGTCAGGGATTTTTGTATCAATAACAATAAAATTCTTTATGATTTCGCAGATATCGAAAGCTGGGACCCTGACAGCATTTATTACGAGCATGCAGGTGATGATTGCTCTTACTATTCTGCCGGAGGGGATTCTCTTGGAAACTGGGCTGCTGAATGGCAAAACAGCCATACCGTTGACGTTGACTGGTATAATTGTACTTCCCAGCATTCGGAACCCCTGAATGCAAATCAAAAAGCTTATGCAGCATGGTGGCTATGGGCCTGGCTTGGCGGCTGGGACCCGGCTGGAATAACAGAAACAGAAAATAATTCTCAGGAAATAGCTGTCTTTCCAAATCCTGTCACAGATAACATTTCTATCATTGTTCCTGAAAAATCAAAAATAGAAATTTTAAATGTTGAGGGACAACTTCTTAAAACAATCCTTGCCAGGGGCATTGAAACAACTGTTTTTTCAGATGATCTGGCCAGTGGGATATACTTTATAAGAGCAACCACAGAAAATAAAATTATTACAAAGAGATTTATTAAAGAATGATGAGCACAGGCATAATTGTTGATACCCATCCATCCTTATGAAATTTAGAATATTTTTTTTAACGCTTGTATTTCTTTCGACATACCTGACTGGCATTTTTATCACACAGGCATGGGCTCAGATAAATCCGATAGACACGACACAACTTGTATTACGCTTTAGTGCAAAATACACCGGGAGCATTGGCTGGGGCGATGTGTATAAGTGTAAGATCGATCAAATTGACAATGGGAATCTGGAAGATTCGGTGATAATTTTATTTATTAATGGGAATGATTATAGCAATATATTTATGAGGGAAACGCCTGTTAAAGGTAAGAAAACCGCCATCAGTGAATATTATTTATCAGGGAGATTCAGGCAAATTGAAAATGATCAGCCTTACGTAAATTTCAAAAATGCCTTTATCGACAATAAAAAACGAACATGGGAATTGCTTGATTTGATACCAAACCGCTAATGTTAGCCAGTCATCAGATGACTTTAAGTCATCTGATGACTAAACAATGAAGCTGAAAAATTTAAAACCTCAATGAAAGCTTCACTCCGCCTGCTAAATTCCTGCCTCCGTAATAAGTAAGGGAATTCATATCAGGTTCTATTTTCAGTAAAAGATCGTCGGAAATGTCGAACTTGTACAAATGCCCGTCAACAGATGCATCTATGATATTGAGGATGTAGAAGAGGCTTCCAACAATACAGGTAAGCTCAAAATTCCTGCGGTAATAATTCCAGTTCTCGTACAGGATATCTTTCGACATGATTTCGGGAAAATAATCGGTAACCGTTGAATCCAGCCCCGATCTGAATAAATAGGTATCCTTGTATTTGTTGAACTTGGTATAATAATTATACCCGAGGTAGCCGATAACGCCAAGCCCCGCATAGATCACAGGTACTTTCCAGTATTTTTTATTGTAAATCTGTCCGAGGCCCGGCAGTAATGCCGACATCCACGCTGCTTTTTTCGGTGAATGAAGTTTTACTTTTACCGAATCGTTTACCGTGGTTTTCCCGTTTATCGTTTTATCTGAAGATATATATAAATCAACAGCGCCGGTATTTACAGTATCACCCGAAACACTGTCCAAAGGCTCGTTTTGAGCAATGAGAAACGGGCTGTTAATAAGTAATAAGAGAACAAGAGCATATTTAAGGTAATAGAAAGGCATATTTAGTAGTTACTGTTTCATACGGGCGATGATTTTATTCAGTTCATCATCAGACTTGAAAGAAATAACGATGCTTCCTTTGCCTTTATTGCGGTATTTAATATCAACGGGTGCCTGAAAGCGGTCAACCAGTATTTTCTTTATTTCTACAATTTTATAAGGTACTTCTGTTTTTGATTTGGGCTTTTTTGTTTTTTCATGAGCCGTTTCTTTGGCAAGTTTCTCAACTTCCCTCACCGAAAGGTCTTTATCAATGATCATGTTGAAGATACGCATTTGCCTGTCAGCTTCCTCTATGCCGGCAATAGCGCGTGCGTGGCCCATGCTCAGCCTTTCTTCTTTCAGCGCTTTTTGAATCATATCCGGGAGTTTGAGCAGTCGGAGGTAATTGGTTACTGTGGTACGTTTCGAATTGACTTTCTCGCTAAGTTGCGCCTGGGTGAGTTTACATTCATCCACAAGGCGCTGGTATGATAAGGCTATTTCAATAGGGTTGAGGTCTTCGCGGTGAATATTTTCAATCAGCGCCCATTCGAGCATCTCTTCATCATTGGCAATGCGGATATAAGCAGGTATTTCACTTAATCCGGCAATTTGTGCTGCCCTGAAACGCCGTTCGCCCGTGATAAGCTGGTATTTGTCAAAACCCAATTTACGTAAAGTAACAGGCTGGATAAGCCCGTGCATTTTTATAGATTCTGCTAATTCATCTAAAGCGATTTCATCAAACTGGTCGCGCGGCTGGAAAGGATTTGCTTCTATTTGGGATATGCTGATGTCGGCCACCGAACCGGCAACATATTTCCCCATCACATCGCTTTTGCTGGTAATGTCAGTTTCAGGGTTTTCAAGCAAGGAGCTCAGGCCTCTTCCCATAACACTGCTTCTTTTTTTATTTGTCATCTTCGGTATTAATTATTTTATCGCTTTGTTTTATTTTGGTCAGTTCGTTTTTCTGTAATATTTCTCTGGCAAGATTCAGGTAGTTGACGGCGCCTTTGCTGTCGGCATCATACATAATAATGGTTTCTCCGAAACTCGGCGCTTCACCCAATTTTGTGTTGCGCTGTATGATCGTATTGAATACCATTTGCTGAAAATGTGTTTTTACCTCTTCAACAACCTGGTTTGATAAGCGTAAACGCTGGTCGTACATGGTCAGCAGGATACCTTCTATATCCAGATCAGGATTCATGTGTTGCTGTACGATTTTTATTGTATTCAGCAGTTTACCAAGGCCTTCCAGTGCAAAATATTCACATTGCACAGGAATGATAACGGAATCAGCGGCAGCAAGAGAGTTAACAACAATCAGTCCGAGCGAGGGAGAGCAGTCGATGATAATAAAATCATAGCTGTCTTTGATCTTGCTGATGACCTTACGCATCATCTTTTCGCGGTGAGGCTGGTTAATCAGTTCTATCTCAGCACCGACGAGATCAATATGGGCAGGCAGCAGGTCAAGGTTGGGAGTTTTGGTGTTCAGTATAATATTTTTCGGCTCAACATCCTCGATAATACATTCATAGATACTTGTCTTGATATTTTTCGGATCGAATCCAACACCGGAAGTAGCATTTGCCTGAGGATCGGCATCAATCAATAATGTTTTGAATTCAAGCACAGCAAGACTGGCACTAAGATTGATGGCTGTTGTCGTCTTTCCAACGCCTCCTTTTTGATTTGCAATAGCAATAACTTTTCCCATAGAAAACTCAGGTTATAAATCAGTCTGCAAAAGTACTTTCTTTTATTTGAATAAATAAATAAAGTTTTTCACTAAATGTGAAAACACAAATAAATACAAACCAGATAATTATGGTTTATCTTAACAAAAAATATGAAAAGAAGAATGGATTATTTATAACTGTCCGTATCTTCTTCTGAATTGTTCTCGTTGATATCCAAAAATTCATCTGTCGGCAACGATTCCTCAGGATCGGGTGCAGGCATCTCACCTGTCTCGATAAAAGTTATGGTACCGTTTAACCCTTTCAGAAACTTTTCAAAATCTTCACGGTACAGGAAAAGCTTGTGTTTTTCGTAAAAGAACTTTCCCGTTTCGTTATTAAAACGTCTTTTACTTTCGGTGATCGTCAGATAATAATCTTCGCTCCGCGTTGATTTAACATCAAAAAAATAGGTTCTTTTCCCTGCCCTTACTGCTTTAGAGAAAATCTCTTCACGGTCGTTTCTTTCTTTAAAATCTTTCTCTTCCATAAAATCCTTTTTTATTTTTACAAAAATAAAACTTTCTGAGAATATTTGAAATATCATTTATGACAAAATTTTCATCAATAAGGTTGTTTCCTTTAAAATAATTCTGACAAACCAGGTAATTTTATGTAATTTTGTGCAAAATTTGAGACATCTATAAATGCTTAACCGACGAGTACTCAGAATAAAGGTAATGCAAGCCATTTATGCGTTCTTTCAATCCGATAACGACCGCATGGATCTGGCAGTGAAAAACTTACATAAAAATGTTTATGGCATCTACGACCTTTATATTTACCAGTTATCTTTTTTGATTGAAATTATTGATTTCGCCCGCGAAACCATCGAAATCCAAAAAAACAAATATTTCCCAACACAGGAAGAAGCGCACCCCAATACGAGGTTTGTTGATAACATTATTATTTCAAAAATTGAAAATAGTCCGGATTATAAAAGAAAACACGAAGAACTGCACATAAACTGGGCCGACCAGGAAGTGCTTATCCGTAAAACATACCAGCAGGTCAAAGAATCACCCTTTTTCGTTGCGTATATGAACGATAAGCAAAGTTCTGTTGAAAAGGATTTTAAAGTACTTGAAGAAATTGTGGATACGTTCTTTGCCGAAAACGATGCGCTGCAGCAGTATTTCGAGGATATAAATGTATACTGGGCGGATGATTACGACATTGCCTGTTACATGGTAACAAAAACACTGAAATATTTAAAAACTGCTGACGAAAAAAATCCTTTTTTACCTAAGCTCTTTGGCAATCTTCAGAACGACGACGAAAAAGAAGAACTCAAATTCATTACAAATCTTTTTTCGAAAACTATTATCCACAGATCTGAATTTGATGACCTCATCGAAGCCAAGGTTGATAACTGGGAATTAGAGCGCATCGCACTGATGGATTCACTGCTGATTAAAATGGCAATATGCGAATTTATTGATTTCCCGACCATCCCAACCAAGGTAACCATCAATGAGTATATCGAAATATCCAAAATGTACAGCACCCCTAAAAGCAAAATATTTATCAATGGTTTGCTCGATAAACTCTTATTTGACCTGACGGAGAAAAAGATGATCAAAAAAACAGGCAGGGGATTAATCGGATAAAAATATTACGTTATGATTTTTTGTATTTTTGTGAAAAAAATTTCTTTTATGTTTCGACCGGTAACATTATTGTTTATTGTTTCTCTCATATTCGTTTCGTGCGGCAATAATTCGGATACGATCAGCACCGACCTGGTAAACAATCCGAACACTGCATCCGGTGATGCTGATCTGAGCGGCCTGCCTGCTTTTCAGTTCAATACCGAAGAGCATGATTTTGGCAGAATAACCGAAGGCGAGAAAGTAAGTTTTACTTTTAAATTTAAAAATTCAGGAAAATCAGACCTGATCATTTCCGATGCAAAAGCTACTTGTGGATGCACCGTGGCAGATTATCCGAAAACCCCCGTAAAGCCCGGCGCCGAAAGCGGCATTTCTGTTACTTTCAATAGTGAAGGAAAAAAGGGAATACAGAATAAAACAATTACACTGGTGGCCAATACCCAGCCGAGCACCAAAGTTTTAACAATAAAAGCAGAAATAGTAAATTTAGGTATCAATTAAAAAAAAGACAAAATGAATTTAATGAACGTTTTATTAATGATGGGCGGACAAGGTACCGGCCAGCAAGGAGGTGGTAGTATGGTAAGCACGATTATCATGATGGTGCTGATTGTTGCGGTATTTTATTTATTCTTCATCCGCCCGCAATCTAAAAAGAACAAAGAACTGAAATTATTCAGGGAAAACCTGAAAAGAGGCGATAAAGTAATAACTGCCGGTGGTATTCACGGAAAAATCATTGAAATTCAAGATACTACGGTGATCATTGAAACAGAAGATTTAAGCAGACTCAAAGTCGAGAAAGGTTCCATAGCTTCTACAGTAGCCGGACCGGGTGAGGGACAGCCGCTTAAATAACCGGGTAAAATTTTTTCGCTTTGACATCGGGAAGTAATGATATTTTTCTTGATGAACAAAAAGATAATCAGAGACATTCCAAAAGAAAACTGAATATTTTTTTCATTTGCCTTATTATAGCCTCCATAAGCTGGCTAATGATAAAGCTTTCGGGTACTTATACCCATAACGTTGTTGTGTCGGTGCATTATAAAGGCATCAAGAAGAACAAGATATTACTGCCTGCATCGGACACCCTGCTGATAGCTAATATTCAATCTTCAGGATATAATATTATTTATAATCGCCTGTTGAATGACGATTATAATCTTGAGCTTGACCTGAATCAATATCCTGAAAAACTGAACAATAATATTTATGAAATAAATATCGAATCATCAACCCTTATCAGAAGGCTGGAAAATTATTTTAAATCCGGAGAAAAGGTAGCATCATTATATCCTGCCAATCTCAAAATACGACTCGAAAGGGCATATACTAAGAAAGTTCCTGTTAAGCCCAATGTGGATATAACTTTCAAAAAGCAGTACAGTGTTTATAAACATATCTACCTGGAACCAGATTCCATTTTTGTAACAGGCAGCAGGAAAGTTACAGATGCTATCAAATTTGTCGAAACAGAAAAAACTGAACAGAAAAATTTGTCGGAAAATACGTTTTTGGAGTTAAAGTTAATAAACCCGTTGAACAAATTTGTTTTGCGGTATTCTGCGAATCAGGTTAAAATGTATATCCCTGTAGCTGAATATACAGAGGAGTATGTTGATATCCCGCTTAGCTTTGAATCCGTTCCGAAAGACTATCAAATCATAGCTTATCCTAATAAAATCAGGTGCTATTTTAATGTAAGTATTCCTGACTACGAAAAAATTTCTGTTGAATCGTTCAAAGCCGGGATAAATGAAAAAGAAATATTCCATTCAAAACACCATATCGCGAAAGTCATTCTTAAAAAAGTCCCTTCATATGCAAGGGTGCAACGTATTGAACCCGATAATATTGAGTATTTAATCCGAAAGAAATGATAAGGGTCGGACTTACAGGAGGGATAGGAACCGGAAAGACAGTGGTTGCCCGCATATTTTCCGAATTGCAGGTGCCTGTTTATTTCGCAGATACAGAAGCTAAAAAAGCATATTTGGATGCGGCCATCCTCCAGAAAGCAAGACAGTTATTTGGTGATGAAGTTCTTGATGACAACATCCTTAATTATAAGAACCTTGCCCGTATCGTCTTTAATGATAAAAAGAAACTCTCCGAATTAAATTCATTAATTCATCCTTTTATTATCAGCGATTTTGAAAAATGGGCGATCGGTCAGAAAAACGCTTCTTATATCATCATGGAAGCGGCAATACTCTTTGAAACTTCACTCCACGTGTTATTTGATAAGATCATTGCCGTTACTGCTCCGGAAGAATTGTGCATCGACCGGGTAATGAAAAGAGACGGCATCAGCAGGGCAGAAGTTGTCCGGCGCTCAGAAAAACAGATACAGAATGATATTAAAGCCACGCGATCTGATTATGTAATTATCAACGACGGAACCCGCTTGCTTTTGCCGCAGGTGCTGGGGATACATAAAAGAATACTGGAATCAATAAAAATATAAATGTATGAATAGCATGAAAAAATCTGTTTTAATTATTGCCGCATTATTTGTTTCATTATGTTGCTACGCCCAGGAAACAAAAAATATTTCTTTGCCCGCCCCGAATATGGAAGGAGGTATGCCGCTTATGGAAGCCCTGAAAAACCGGCAGACAAAAAGGGAATTCAGCAAAGAAAAGCTTTCTGATCAAAAACTGTCCGACCTGTTATGGGCTGCATTTGGAATAAATCGCCCGGAATCGGGAAAACGCACGGCCCCATCAGCTGTAAACTGGCAGGAAACAGATATTTATGTCAGCCTTGAATCAGGCGTTTATTTATATGACGCACAGAAAAACATGCTAAAGGGAATAGTAGAAGGTGATTATCGTATGGGTATGGGCAAACAAAGTTTCGCAGGTGATGCGGCCGCGGTATTGGTTTTTGTTGCTGATTATTCAAAAATGGGTGCGATGGCAAGCAAAGAAGATAAAGATTTTTATGCGGCTGTTGATGTCGGTTATATCAGTCAGAATGTCTATTTGTTCTGCTCTTCAGAAAATCTCGCTACCGTAGTGTTGGGTATGGTTGACAGAGAAAAAATCAAGAAAACTTTAAAACTTCAGGATAACCAAAAAGTTTTTTTAACCCAATGTGTGGGTTTTCCTAAGTAGGAGTAACTGATAAATTATTTTGAACCTTTTTTACCATCCGAAATGCGGACTTCTACCTCATCTTTTTTGGCATCGTAGTCAACAGTAACGATATCGCCTTCATTCAGTTTTGATTTTATTATTTCTTCGGCGAGTACATCTTCTATATATTTTTGGATAGCACGTTTTAAAGGGCGTGCGCCAAAATTAGGATCCCAGCCTTTATCTATGATAAAATCTTTTGCCCGGGTTAACACTTTTAATTTATAACCCAGCGCTTTGATCCTCTTTTCAACAAACGACAGTTCAATGTCGATGATCTTGTGAATATCTTCACGTTTAATATCTTCAAAGATAACCACATCATCTATTCTGTTTAAAAATTCAGGTGCAAATGCCTTTTTCAAAGCATTTTCGATGATGCTTTTTGCATATCCTGCTTTGTTACTTTCTTTAGCAGTAGTCTGAAACCCCACACCCTGGCCAAAATCTTTCAGTTGGCGTGAGCCGATGTTCGAGGTCATGATGATAATCGTATTCTTAAAGTCAACTTTTCTGCCGAAACTGTCGGTAAGTTGTCCGTCATCCAACACTTGTAACAAAAGATGAAAGACATCGGGATGCGCTTTTTCGATCTCGTCGAGAAGCAATACAGCATAAGGTTTCCTGCGTATCTTTTCAGTAAGCTGTCCGCCTTCTTCATAGCCCACATATCCCGGAGGCGCTCCTATAAGTCTCGACACGGCAAATTTTTCCATGTATTCGCTCATATCAACACGAATGAGTGCATCATCCGAATCAAAAAGGAATTTTGACAGTACCTTGGCAAGATAAGTCTTACCAACACCCGTAGGGCCTAAGAAAATAAAAGAACCTATAGGCTTGTTCGGGTCTTTCAGGCCGGCTCTGTTTCTGCGGATTGCCTTGACTACCTTTTTTATGGCATCATCCTGGCCGATCACGAGTTTGCGCAGCTCCTCTTCCATGGAAATAAGACGGTTGCTTTCATTTTGTGCGATACGCTGAACGGGGACACCGGTCATCATGGCTACCACTTCGGCAACGTTTTCTTCGGTAACCATTTCCAGGTTCATTTGGCTTTCGTCCAGCCATTGTTTTTTTGCCTTTTCCAGTTCGATTACCAGTTGGCGTTCATTATCGCGAAGCTGGGCTGCAACTTCGTATTGCTGGCTTTCAATAGCCTTTCTTTTTTTCTGTTTTACTTCTTCAATGCCGGTCTCAATCTTGATGATGTTCTCGGGTACGTGTATGTTGGTAATATGTACGCGTGCACCGGCTTCATCAAGGGCGTCAATAGCCTTATCCGGAAGGCACCGGTCGCTGATATACCGGGTTGTAAGGCTTACGCAGGCCTTTATGGCTTCGTCGGAATATTTAACAAGGTGGTGTTTTTCATACCTGTCTTTGATGTTATTAAGGATATCAATAGTTTCTTCGGGGGTGGTAGGTTCCACAATCACTTTCTGAAAACGTCTTTCCAGCGCTCCGTCTTTTTCGATGTATTGCCTGTATTCATCAAGCGTAGTGGCTCCGATACACTGAATATCCCCGCGCGAAAGAGCCGGTTTGAACATATTGGAGGCGTCCAGCGAACCGGAAGCCCCGCCTGCGCCAACAATCGTATGTATTTCATCAATAAAGATGATAATATCGTCATTTTTTTCAAGCTCGTTGATGACTGCTTTCATGCGCTCCTCAAACTGTCCTCGGTATTTGGTGCCGGCCACAAGAGAGGCAAGGTCAAGTGTAACGATACGTTTGTCGAACAAAGCCCTCGATACTTTACGCTGAACAATCCGTAAAGCAAGGCCTTCGGCAATGGCAGTCTTACCAACACCAGCCTCACCTATCAGTACCGGGTTGTTCTTTTTGCGGCGGCTTAATATCTGGGCAAGACGCTCGAGTTCTTTTTCACGTCCGACAACAGGGTCCAGGCGGTCTTCTTCGGCAAGGCGGGTAAGATCCCTTCCAAAATTATCAAGCACCGGGGTTTTTGATTTCGGATCAATAATTTTTTTAGATTCTCCGCCGAAAGCTCCTTCATCAGCATCATCATTACTGGAACTTCCCGGCAACTCGTCCTTAGGATCCTGACGGCCATCACTACTATCGCCGATGATGTTCCGCAGTTCATTGCTCACCGATTCATAGTCTATGCCGTTTTTGTTAAGGCTTTTTGTGGCAATGTTGATCTCATCTTTAAGAATAGCAAGTAATAAATGCTCTGTTCCGATGATGTCAGCCTTGTATATTTGTGCTTCCAAAAAGGTGTATTTGAGAACCCTTTCTGCCTGCTTGTTCAAAGGAATATTCTGATTGTTTGCTTCCTGGTTGTCGTTAAAGTTGATCTGTACATCTGACGAGCCTTTAATGTTGCGTTCAATAGAATTTTTGATTTCAGTGAAATTACAATTCAAACCATTTAAAATCTTTAAAGCAAGGCTGTCCTTATCACGTAATAGACCAAGGAACAAGTGTTCAACACCGATATAATCGTTCTTTAAACGTATAGATTCTTCTTTGCTGTATTCAAAAATGTTTTTTACCCGTTGCGAAAATTTAGCTTCCATGTGAGTTTTATAAAGTAATTATTCAAAATTACAAATTTTTATCTAATTGTCCAAAATTATTCAAGAATGCCTATCCCTGAAAGGATTGAAATACTTATTTTTCAACAGAATTTTGTTAGTAATAAATTTAAAAAAAAAGCCTTCACGAATCCAAAAAAAAGTAGTACCTTCGTTAAACTTTTTAAAATACTAACTAATTAAAAATGAGCATTTTATAACTATGAGTAATTTAGACAACATTATTAAAGTTAACATCGAGGAACAGATGAAGACGGCATACATTGATTATTCAATGTCTGTTATAGTCTCGCGAGCGCTGCCTGATATACGTGATGGTTTAAAACCTGTGCACCGCAGAGTATTATATGGTATGTACGATCTTGGATGCCTTTCGGGCCGTCCTTATAAAAAGTCAGCAAGGATTGTCGGGGAAGTTTTAGGTAAATACCACCCGCATGGCGATACCTCCGTTTATGATGCCATGGTACGTATGGCTCAGGAATGGTCGTTGCGTTATCCTATGGTCGACGGGCAGGGAAACTACGGCTCTATTGACGGGGATAGCCCGGCTGCTATGCGATACACCGAAGCACGCCTTCAGAAAATCGCCGAAGAAATGCTGGTTGATATCGACAAAAATACCATCGACTGGACACTGAATTTTGATGATACGCTGCAGGAGCCATCGGTACTGCCCGCCAAAATACCGCAATTATTAGTAAACGGCGCATCCGGCATCGCTGTTGGTATGGCCACCAATATGCCGCCTCATAACCTTAAAGAAGTTGTTGACGGCATAGTAGCATATATTGACAACAACGAAATTACTATAGCCGAACTGATGAAGTTCATAAAAGCTCCCGATTTTCCTACAGGAGCCACCATTTATGGCTATGAAGGAGTAAGGGATGCATATGAAACCGGAAGAGGAAGGATTGTATTACGGGGTGATGTCATCGTTGAAGAAGAAAACGGCAGGGAAAATCTTGTGGTAACATCCATTCCTTACCAGGTAAATAAAGCCGAACTGATCAAAAAAACCGCCGACCTCGTCAACGATAAAAAAATTGAAGGCATCTCTGAAATACGTGACGAATCGGACAAGAACGGCATACGTATCGTTTATGAATTAAAAAAAGGAACAATCTCCAATGTTATCATAAACAAGCTTTACCAGCAAACAGCCCTGCAGTCATCATTCAGTGTGAACAATATTGCCCTGGTAAAAGGCAGGCCCATGCTGCTTAACCTTAAGGGATTAATTACACATTTTGTCAATCACCGGCAGGAGGTGGTTATCCGCCGCACACAGTTCGACCTGGAACAGGCCGAAAAACGCGCCCACATCATCGAAGGTTTGCTTATAGCACTGGATAATATCGATGAAGTTATCGCCATCATCAGAGCAGCAAAAACTGTTGACGAAGCCCGTACAGGCCTTATGGAACGTTTTGCACTGACTGACTTACAGGCCCGCGCCATCGTAGATATGCGCCTGCGCGCTTTGGTAGGACTTGAACGCGAAAATCTCAGGAAAGAATACGAAGAATTACAAAGACTTATCGAATATTATAAAAGCGTTCTGGCTGATGTAAACCTCCGGATGGAAATCATTAAAAAAGAACTTCTGGAAATCAAGGAAAAATATGGTGACGAGCCTAAAACCGAAATTACCTATACTGCTGAAGACTTCAAAATTGAAGATACAATTGCTGATGAGTCTGTAGTTATTACCATTTCACGCATGGGTTATATCAAGCGTACACCATTGATTGAATACAAGCGTCAGAATAGGGGAGGCCGCGGCTCAAAAGGCACCGATATTCGTGATGAAGATTTTCTGGAATACCTGTTTGTAGCCACGATGCATAATTATATGCTGTTTTTTACTGAACAGGGAAAATGCTTCTGGTTGCGGGTGTTCGAAATACCCGAAGGCACCAAGACCAGCAAGGGCAGGGCTATACAAAATATGATCAGCATCGCTCCGGATGATAAAGTAAGGGCATTTTTAAATGTAAAAGATATTACCGACAAAGAATATGTGAAAAATAATTACATCATTCTGTGTACGAAAAAAGGTGTTATTAAGAAAACCACCCTTGAAGCGTATTCCCGTCCGCGCCAGTCGGGCATCAATGCCATTACGGTCCGTGACGGAGATACATTGCTGCAGGCAAAACTTACCGACGGCAAAAACGAAGTTTTGATGGCTCTCCATTCAGGAAGAGCGATCCGTTTCAATGAATCTAAAGTACGCCCGATGGGTAGAAATGCTGCAGGAGTCAGAGGTATAACACTGGACAGTAAAAAAGATGAAGTGATCGGAATGATCTGCCTTGAAAATGAGGAGTACGATATTCTGGTTGTATCCGAAAATGGTTATGGAAAACGCTCAAAATTAGAAGATTACAGAGTGACGAATAGGGGGGGGAAAGGCGTAAAAACCATCAACATTACGGAAAAGACCGGAAACCTGATCTCCATACTGAATGTTCTTGATACCAACGATCTGATGATCATCACCAAAGCAGGTATCCTCATACGCATGGCTGTTGCTGACCTGCGTGTCATGGGCAGGGCGACCCAGGGCGTCAGGCTTATCAACCTGAGAAATGATTCCATTGCTGCTGTTACCAAGGTCGAATGCGAAATAGAAGAAGAACTGCTGGAAGATGATATTCTTCCTGAAGGCAGCGAAAAAACGCTGGTTCAAAACGAAACCTACAAAATTGGTGATGACGAAATTTCAAAAGAACTTCTTGATAAATTAAAAGATGAGGATATTTCTGAGGAAAACGGTGACGAGAAAACTCCCGAAGAACCTGAAAATTAATTTTGGCAAAGAAGTTGATTAATAAAAAAAAATTTAATTTTGTAACGATTCAGAAATTAAGAACAAAAAGTAAGTATTTAGAAATATAAAAACAAAAAAATGAAAAAGTTAGCATTAGTAGTTTTAGCAGTATTTGTTACAAGTATTGCTTTTTCTCAAAACACAAAAGTAGTCAGTGCTTACAATTACCTTAAAAACGGACAGCTTGATAAGGCAAAAACCTACATTGACGAAGCATGTGTAAATGATCAGACTAAAGGTCTTGCAAAGACCTGGTTTTATTGCGGGAATATTTATCTTAGCATTTCTCTTACAAAAGAAGATAAATATAAAACATTGGATACAAACGCCACGCAGATAGCGTATGATGCCTATCAGAAAGCTATCCAGATAGACCCGGAGATTTCGAATGAAGCCCTGATGCCGAACTCGCCAAAAATGGGCTTGTACTTCCTTGGTGATCAGTATTATAACAAAGGGGTGGACTTATTTTATAAGAAGCAATACACTGATGCATTGACGAATTTTGAAATGACTAAAAAGATAAATAATATCTTCGGTGTCAAAGACTCAAATGCCACTTTTAATGCAGGTTTATGTGCTGTACAATTAAAGGATAATAAGAAAGCCAAAGGATTTTTCGAAGAACTGGTAAAAAATAATTTCAAACAGGGTTTGATTTATACACAACTTTCTACCATTTATAAAGCAGAAGGCGATACCGTTAAATCTGAAGGCATAATAGCCAAGGGAAGAAAAGCAATGCCCAACGACCTTAACCTTATTATTGCTGAGATTAACAACCTTTTGTCAAAAGGAAAAGTCACAGAAGCTCAGGATTTGTTAAATTTAGCGGTATCCAAAGACCCGAACAATGCAACACTGCATTTTGCAATAGGTGCCAATATGGATGAATTCGGCAATTTTGAACAGGCTGAAAAATCATATTTGAAGGCAATAGAACTAAAACCGGAATATTTCGATGCACATTATAACCTGGGAGCCTTATATGTAAATACTGCTGCAAACGTTATGGATGAAGCTAATAAATTGCCGATTACGGAAACAGCTAAATATGATGAATTAAAAACAAGAGCCGATAATTTGCTGGAGAAAGCATTACCGGAACTGGAAACAGCGGAGAAGTTAAACCCCAAGGATAGAAACACGCTGATTACACTAAAGCAATTATACGCACGTAAAGGTAACGCAGAAAAAATTAAAGAATACGATGAAAAAATAAGCAAACTATAATAACTTTTGTTTCAGGTAAAGGAGGGTACGCTCTCCTTTATTTTCATATTTTTTATTTAACATAATATTAATTATAGGACAAAATAGAAAAAAGGGTATATTGAAAATCAATGTGTTATAAAATAAAAAGTAAATCATTATTGGGGGTTTCCTTTGAGGCCAAATTTAGAATGCTAAAACAAAGCTTTTTAACTGAGCAAAAATCAAATTGTATTTTGTTTTTGCTCATGTAAGAAATTGATTAACAAGCAAATTTTTTATAAAAATAAAACTTCTAAAAGTTGGAAATGTTTCGAAAATTAATAAAGATACTATCTATTAGATTATTGGAACTTTACAATTTTAAATTTAAAAAATATTTTTATTACTGGAATCTCATAAATAATCAAAATTCATAAGTGAACATCCTGATGATTGAATTAGACCACGAAATGGGTGTTGGTTAGAGCCCTTGCTATTTTAGTTGCACAAAATTTGGATATAAATCAATGCACCATCCTTATCACCATACATTTTGATTTATCAATTCCTTCAAATTCAAGTTTAAACGTGTACATGCCATAAGACAGGCTTTGTTGCGAAAATACAACAGTATGGTTTCCGCCGGCCTGAGTTTCATTCACCAGTTCTGAAACCAACTTGCCAATAGCATTGTATACATTCAGTTTTACCTTGCCGTTTTCCGGAATAGTATATGTCAAAGTAGCATTATTACTGAAGGGATTGGGATAACCGGAAAATTTATATCCTGCTTCCGGTTCATCACCCTGGACAAAGATCTTTGGCATAGTGAGGTAGGCATCTTCATTAATTTCACCATATTGATTGGCTATCAAACCGGTACCCTTCAGTTTAAAATCCAGCTCTCCCCGACCCTCATTGTTGAGCGGGCTGAAGCCCAGCCTGACCAGTTCTTCATTAGCAGCAATATCAAAATAATCTGTGGTGGCAAATACTACTCTGATGACACCATTATCATCGGTCACCAGCAGATCATCATTTGCGGCAATGATTTCTTCCAATGTAGGATTGATCTTTACCGGGCCGCTGTCTTTGACGGTATTCGACATGGAGGCGCTTATAAGTTTGAATTTTTCATGAGGATAACACAGCTCCAGCCCAATAGCGGCAAGCTCATTCATTTTTGTGCTTATCCGTAAAGGAACTTCAAAATATTCGTGCTTATTGGTAATAAGAGATTCGTCGGATTGCAGTATGATATTCTCCTCAGTTAATTCTTTTACCATAGCCCAGTTGGTTGATGCACCATAGTATTTTACGCTTGAAGCGTCGTAGTCGCCGTAAGCAAGGGTTTGCAGGGTTACATTTAATAAGTCGGTACCGGCCACTGTTACTACCGTATCAAAAGCTACCCAGTTTCCTTTCGGGTAATTTCTGGCGGGATCGTTTGGCAACCCGATCTTTGCACTGATTCTCGCTAAATCAACAGTATTAACTGACGCATTATTATCCACATTCGCGCCCTTCATGTGTTTGTTTGAAAAATTTCTTGACGGATCGCTTACCGGATTGTGGCCTATGTTGTATTTTAATAAGGCTAAGTCAACAGAATTAACATGATTTACATATTGCATGGTGTCAGGATAAGGGATGTGGTCGTATACCAGTATATAATCTCCATCCGGGACATTGGTAAATTGATAATTCCCGTTGGCATCACTTACAGTGGTGGACACTACCGCCCCGCCCGGACTGGTCTTAAGGATCACTTCTACATTATCAATATTATATAGTACAGCGTTGTAAGCAGGTTGATTTGGCGAGGGATTCCCGGCGATTGCCTTTTTCAGATACCGTGTTTTCCCGGCAATGATATGCCCGGATACAATTAATATGCTTAATTGTTGTGTATCGTTACCTGCACTGTTGCTTGCTTTTACTGTGAAATTAAATGTCCCAGCTAATGTTGGTATGCCTGATATTACCCCGCTTGTCGAAAGGGATAATCCGTCGGGCAGGCTGCCTGTTTCTATGCTCCATGTCATTGGAGTTTCACCAGTTGCTATCAAGGCTTGGTTGTATGAGATGCCAGTTGATCCATTTGGTAAACTTGTGGATGTAATATTGGGTAACAGCATCTCTGATAAGGAACGCTTCCATATGCCTCCACCATTATAAGTACCAGCAAAAATACTCGTACCACTGATAAAGAGAGTTCGAACATTAGTATTTGTTAAACCGCTATTTACTGCCATCCAACTGTTTCCATTGTTGGTAGATAGAAACACTCCACCACCCATTGTCCCGGCAAAAATATTTGTTCCGCTTAATACTATTGAAGAAACATAAGTATTGGTTAGCCCGCTATTTACTGCCGTCCAGCTTGTGCCATTGTTCGAGGACACAAACACTCCATAATTAGTCCCGACAAAAATATTTGTTCCGCTTAATACTATTGAATAAACATCAGTATTGGTTAGCCCGCTATTAACTGCAGTCCAGCTTGTGCCATTGTTCCCGGACACAAACACGCCATGATTAGTCCCTGCAAAAATATTTGCACTATTAGCAACTAACACATAAACACAATAACCTATTAAACCATTACCTGAGTAAATCCAATGACTACCATTGTCAGAAGATTTATAAACACCACCATTAGACCCTGCAAAAATATTCCCCGACTTCACCGCTAATGAATAAATGGGATAATAATAACCAATTGTACTCTGTTCTGGCAACCCATTATTTACGGATGTCCAACTATTGCCATTGTCCGGGGATACCATCACCCCCTGATCAGAAGTTCCGGCAAAAATACTTGTGTTTGCGGCAAATGAAAGAAAACTACTTCCTGCAGATAAGCTGTTTAGTACAATAGGCCAACTGATGCCATTGCTGGTGGAGGACCGAAACATTCCATGGTTAGATCCGGCAAAGATATTAGTTCCTCTTACGCCAAAAGAGCAAACATCAGCATTTGGCAAATTGTTATTTACAGCAGACCAACTGCCGCCATTATTGGTTGATAGAAATACGCCAGCACTAGTTCCGGCAAAAATATTCGTTCCACTTACGGCTATTGAAAAAACCTCAGTACTTGCTAAACCGCTATTTACTGATGTCCAATTGCTGCCATTGTTGGAAGACCGGAATATTCCACTACCATAAGTTCCGGCAAAAATAGCAGTTCCGCTTACTGCTAAAGATATAACAGACGTACCAGTTAATCCGCTGTTTACAGCAGTCCAGCTGTTCCCATTATCGGAGGAAAGAAACACTCCATTAGCAGTTCCTGCAAAAATATTTGTTCCGCTTACGGCAAAAGACCTAACAGTTGTGCTTGTTAACCCGTTATTTACTGCAGTCCAATTGCTACCATTGTTAGTGCTCAGAAACACTCCACCAGCAGTTCCAACAAAAATATCAGTTCCACTTACAGCGAATGAATAAACATCAGTATTTGTTAATCCTGTATTCATTGCCGTCCAGCTGCTGCCATTGTCGATTGAAAGAAGCACACCGCCACCACCGGTTCCGGCAAAAATATTTGTCCCGCTTACGGCAAATGAGTTAATATAAGCATTTGTCAGCCCATTATTTACAGCTGTCCAGCTACTCCCATTGTTGAGGGATCTGAATATGAAACCACCCACTCCTGCAAAAATAGTAGTTCCGTTTACAGCTAAAGATTGAACATACGCATATGAGTTATTTGTCAAACCATTATTTACAGATGTCCAACTACTTCCGTTGTCTGTGGTCAAAAATATGCCACCACAAAAAGTACCAGCAAAAATATTTGTTCCGCTTACGGCTAATGAAAAAATACGTTCACCATAAAACCCATTCGCTTGCTGCCATTGTGCATTTGCATAAGTTGCCGAAATCAGAATAATTGCAATTAGTACTATCTTTTTCATTTTTAATTGATTTTATTTTCCCTATTCTTTTGGTTTTTCTTTATTTCCCTGTTATAAATGCCTGAACAGGGCAAGCCCGATTTTTAATGGTTTCTGGATTTCAATTTATTAAAATCTTTTTATCATTTAAAACCTCTTAAGGCGTTTCAAAATGCCGAATGTTTTTTTGTGTTTTTTTATCCCGATGAAACGCAGAACTAATCTGCCTGTTTTTATTGAAAGTCCCATAAAGCCATTCATATTCCGTGAATTTTAGAATGTCTAATCTAATTATGATATATAATGACATCAAAAATAAATAATATTTTGAATAATTGGTAAAAAAGGGATTATTTTTTTTTGAAAAAAAAATATTATTGTCCGGTTAAAAAGACATATCGTCCCTGACGGGACTTTTTCTTTCTTTTATCGATCTCTCTACCAATATTTTGTCCCTAAGGGGACAGTTCCAGAGGAACTGAATATTGGTAGAACAAAAAAGAACCCCCGAAACTATAAGTCCCGTAGGGACGAGATATATCATGCATTTCACGTTTTCTGTTTATTTTATCCGGACAACAGTGAAAAAAAAACGTTTGAGAAACGCGCAGTAAACAAGTAATGATACCGTTGTCAAACGTTAGAAATGAACGCTAATCGGGTTGGATAATTTTCTGAGATTAATAGTGTACCTTTGCAGCATCCAACAAATGATCATTTATGCTTGAAATCGGGAAGATCAACTCACTCAGGGTTGTAAAAAAAGTTGATTTTGGGATATACCTTGACGGTGGCGAATGTGGCGAAATACTGATGCCATCGCGTTATATCCCCGAAAATTGTAAGGCAGATGATATGATCGATGCTTTTATTTATAATGATTCGGAAGACCGGCTTATCGCCACGACTGAAACTCCTTTGGCACAGGTCGGGGAATTTGCTTTTCTGAAAGTCCTGTCCGTTAACCAGTTTGGCGCTTTTCTCGACTGGGGGTTGTCTAAAGACCTGCTCGTTCCTTTCCGCGAACAAAAGGTAGACCTGGAAGAAGGAAAAAAATATATAGTTTACGTTTATCTCGATATTGAAACAAATCGCATCGCCGCTTCAGCGAAAATTGAAAAATACCTGAATAAGGAAATCACAAATTATACTGAAGGCCAGGAAGTTTCTCTGTTGATATGGTCACAGACAGAACTTGGGTATAAGGCAATCATAAACAACAAATTTTCAGGTATGCTTTATAAAAATGAGATTTTTCAGCATATCGAGCGCGGACAGATGTTGACGGGTTATATTAAAAAGATCAGGGAAGACGGCAAAATAGACCTTACCCTCAGCAAGCCCGAAAAAGAAAAGATTGATGAGCTCTCGCAACATATTCTTGCCCTGTTACACGCGAACAACGGTTTTTTAGCCCTTGGCGATAAAAGCTCTGCGGAACACATCTATGAGCTTTTTAATGAAAGCAAAAAATCCTTCAAAAAATCCATTGGTATTCTATATAAACAAAGGTTGATTACGATTGAAGATGATGGCATCAGGCTTATTGAAAACAAAAATGTGTAAAGACACCTTGTTTTTCAAGCCCTTTTTATATCTTTGCGCCTATTTTATTATTGCCACATGAAAATTGCTGTCACAGGTGCGAGTGGACACGTAGGGGCAAATTTATGCCCATTGCTGATCGAAAAAGGTTTTGATGTAAATGTTTTATCTTACAGAGACGACAGGGCATTTCGAAATCTTAAGGTACAAATTTTCAAAGGAGATTTAAACAATCCTGTTTCCCTCAATGATTTCTTAAAGGGAGTTGATGTTGTAATAAATACAGCAGCATATATTTCAGTCAATCTGCGCGACGATCATACCGTTTATGCAACCAATGTCGATGGTACAAAAACCCTGATCAGCAAATGTATTGAGCATAAAGTAAAACGGTTGATACATTTCAGTTCCATACATGCTTTTGATGCTTTCCCGCTCAATAAGACCTTAGATGAATCCAGCCCTTTGGTGGCAAATTCAAAATTTATTTACGATAAAACAAAAGCACTGTCAGAAGTTATTGTCAGGGAAGCCAATTCTGAACAGCTGGAGACTGTCGTATTAAATCCTACCTCGATCATTGGCCCTAAAGACAATAAACCTTCGCTGATCGGCCGCACCATGATAAACTTATATAATAAGAAAATCCCTGCACTCGTCAGCGGTGGTTACGATTTTGTTGATGTGCGAGATGTTGCCGAAGCAGCCGTCAACGCAATTACGATGGCCCGCCCCGGTGAAAAATACCTGCTTTCCGGAAAATGGCATCCTATCAGCGAATTCGGAAAAATTTTCAGCCAGGTCAGCGGGGTGAGAGCCCCCTGGTTTATTTGCCCGCTCTGGTTGGCAAAAGCTGCTGTGCCGGTGGTAAGGCCTTTTCTGAACAATGAGATCAAAGTAGTTTTCAACAAGCAAACCGTAACCATACTTGCAGAAAGCAACCGGAAAATATCATCGGCAAAAGCACAAAAAGAACTGGGATTTAAGAGCAGGAATTTAAACCTAAGCATCGCTGATGCTTTTCAATGGTTTAAAGAAAATAAATACTTATAAAAGAACGGAACGATGCTTTCAGAATATACTTTTAACATTATTGTAATTGGCTGGATACTATTTGGACTCATTGTATTCGGTATACTTTTTAAAGTAACCGCCCCCTATGGAAAGTTTTTTAGTACTAAGTGGGGTGCGACTATCAATCCCCGTCTGGGATGGATCATCATGGAGTCTCCGCCCCTACTGCTTTTTTCAGTTTTTTTCTTCATGGGAAATAACAATCAAAACCTGGTATGCCTGACTATTTACGGCTTATGGATGATACATTACCTTCACCGCGACCTGATCTTTCCTTTCAGGCTCAAAACCAATGGTAAAAAAATGCCGGTGATCATCATGAGTTTTGGATTGATTTATAACACGTTCAATGCTTTTTTCAACGGTTATTTTCTGGGTTTTTATGCCGATTATGAGATTTCGTGGCTGACGGATTATCGGTTTGTTTTAGGAGTAATTATTTTTATTGCCGGATTTTATATCAATGTCACTTCCGATACTATCCTGTTTAGATTGCGGAAAGAGTCGTTTGACTATAAGATTCCTTATGGCGGGATGTTTCGTTACATCTCCTGCCCGAATTACCTGGGCGAAATGATGGAATGGATGGGTTTTGCTATTTTATCGTGGTCGCTTGCAGGTTTTTCGTTCTTTGTATGGACGGTCGTGAACCTCCTGCCCCGTGCGTTTTCGCACCATGAATGGTACCGAAAGAATTTTCAGGATTATCCTGAAAACCGAAAGGCTATACTGCCTTTTATCATATAAAATACAATGGGGGAATTTAACATACTACCAATCAAACGGGTATGTTATTGCTCAATTTTGCACGAGCTGTCCTGATTGCGTTGGCATGGGCATGGTGAAAACACAGGGAGTACCTGAAAGGACATGTTTGCATGCTTTCAGATATCCCGTCACCGGCTTTGCTGTGATTGCCGGTATGCGTGTTTTCATCCGGAACCGGATAATTGCTGGAAGTAGTGGTTTTTTTAACCAGCAGAGGGCAGATAAAAAATTGGTGTAAGGAGCATGATTTACTCATTATTTTATTATTAAATAGTTAAAAGCACATATCAACAAGCCTTTGGCCATTCAATCAGATATACTGGACGACTGTTTTCAGACAACTTCTTCATATTCGAAAAATCCTTTAACCACATTGAAGCACGAATCGTAAGCTTTTTTGAAAATACTGTCTTTTTTCACGGGTTCTGATTTTTTCACGCTTGCTGCCTTGCTCGGAGGTTTTTGTTTCTCGAACTTCAGATTGATGCTGTTGGCCTCAGCTTCTAAGCGTTTTGCCTGGTTTTCAGCTTCTGATTTTAATACATTACGGCTGAACTTCGTAATTTGGCTGTTTTTAGGTGAGTAGATTTCCATAACTTAATTTTTTAAATTTATTGCATTTTTTTATTATGCAATATTAAGGCTTTTTATTATAAAAACAATGTTTTATATCATTTATTATCAGCTATTTAAGTTTATTTTGCTTAACTTAATTTCTTAATTATTTAAGCTTAAGTTTTTAAGAAACATACTTAAGTACTTAAAAAAATACTTAAAAAAACTTGCTTAATCATTTTAATAATATTATATTTGTTGCGCCATTATTTATCATGACTGAAAAATTTCCATTTTCGATGAATGAAGCTGAGCATGTTCTCAGCCTGACAGAGCATATGGTCCCCAGTATGAAAAGGGTCGTTTACGTTTATTATTCGCCCAAGCACGGGCAGATCAAAGCCATAGAAGCCACCCCTCCCTATATCGATCCAAAAGGATTTAATGAATGCATTCTTGACAAAAATGACCTGGCTGAAATTCAGAAAATCCGTGAGCAGAAAAATAATTTTAAATGGTGTTCCTCCAAAGAATTGTTTTTCATCACCGATACCAATGATGAAGCGGATGATGATATAAAGGAGTATACGAATGAGATGACCAAACCCGAAAAAAAGAAGCACAAATCTGAAATGAAAAATGACAGCCAGTTGAAAACATCCGTTGAGATTTCCTGTCATACGTTAATGGTTGCCGTTAAAAACGAACACGATAACAAGAACGATCTGTATTTTTATTTCTATAACAGGAACCTGAGTAATTACCACATCATTCATGCATCAAAGCCACTGGAGAATAAAGACAAAGAGCTAATCGGCCTGAAAATGTATAATATGATCACCCTGTTGGTAGAAACCTGCCGAAGCTACCGTCAAAGGTTGAAAGAAACCATCAACGACCAGAATAACAAAATTGAAGTATTAAAGCGATCTTTATCTGAAAGCAGGGATCAGAATACCAGCCACCACAAAGCATTGCTTAACTACGCCAAAGAGGTACTGGAGGAAATCTCCGCCCCGCTCAGTCAGTATGTTTTCGAATTATCTGAAAGCGGATGCAGGAAGCTCAAAGATTATCATGGCGACCTAAGCTTTCTGAAAGAAAAGCTTCAGAAAACTGTTGACAGCAAGATCATTCAGCATACTGACCTGGATCGGCCTAAGGATTTTGAAATAGAAATCGCCTGGGAATTTGACATGGAGAGAAATAAAGAAACCATATTTATTGATGAGAGTGACCTGGATTTTGACCATATCCCAGAACCAAAGTTCGAAAACGGTGTAAAAATGCTTGGGATTGACAGCAGCACCATCCGTTTGTTCAACAGGTTGGAAGAATCTGCGGAAAGCGTTAAGCAAAATGGGCTACTGGTTACCGCCTATAATGTGGGAAAAGCCTGCAAAAAAAACATGACTCCCCCGGCGATAACATTTGCTCTCAAAAAACATATAGACAGAATAAAGCCGGTACTGGACAAGTACAAAGACAGGTGGCCTATCATCCGGAAAGAATTCAAGCCACTTATTAATATCCTTATATTAATAGAATCACAAGCGAAACTTGATAAACAAGCCTGACCTAGAATTTAAAAACCAACAAGGGCGTATTTACCTTAAAGAGTATATCTTTAACAACGCTTTTGCTGAAAAGTTTCATCAGCCAGTTCCGTTTATGCTCGCTCAGGCTGATAAGATTAATTTCATTTGCCGTCACAAATTCATTGACACTTTTCGAAATGTCTTTGCTGCTGATCAGTTTGCAACTGACGTCGTAATCGCTGTATACATTTTTGATATGCCCTGTCAACTCATCCAGCATAATCTTATTGATCTTGTCTTTTTCCTGCTGAATATGCACACAGTGTACTTTTACCCCAAACATGCTAATGATGCTCATAAGTTTACGGAACGAACTGAAATCCCTGTCGTCGAAATCGGTCAGGTACATCGTATTGAAATTACCGATGGTTGTGAAACTATATTCTTTCGGAATGACCAAAACAGGAATAGTAACATTTTCAATGGTATTCAGGGCTATGCTTCCGGCCTGGAAATTTTTTGATTTGCCGAGGCCCTTTGTCCCCATCACCACCATGGCAGACCTGTGTTTTTTACAATAAAGCGGAATGGCTAATATAGGATCTTCATAAATAATACTGGTGCTGATTCCGATCTCAGGAAGCTTGTTTTCTTTAATGTACGTTTTAATGGTTGATTTGAATTTATTCATAGCGTCTTTAACTTCCAGTTTTTCATCGTTAAAGATGTTTCCCATGCCGACCTGATAACTGAAAGCATCGGGAAAAATATTTGCCATGGGCTGCATCGAATAGCAGGCATAAATGAACTTCACATCAGCATTTATTTTAGCAGCCAGTTGCAGGGCGTAATATGCAGCATTAAGCGAATCCATTGAAAAATCTACAGGGCAAATGATCTTGTTGATACTTTCTATTTTCACCGGTGGCGTTTTCAGCTCTTGTTTTTCTGCCGATTTGATAATCTGAATTGCTTTTTTTGCATCAGAATCTTTTACCATAACCTTTACACCTGAGGCAACATTGGATTGGATAAGATTTACATTTGACAGGTATGATTCCACGCCTTCAAACTCCAGCATACTCTTATATAAAAGGGCTTTGGAGTAATTTGTTGTAGTAATTGTTACCAATTTTGTTTTCATATCTCAATTTTTCTATAAAAATAAGCTATTTTTGTTAAAAAAGCAAGTTATTTTCATATATATGTTTACTGACCGACAAATTTTTTATAAAATTCTGGCTCAAACATCAGCCAATCCAATAGCTATAGAGATTTCTGATGCTGAAGATATTTTTTTGTTCGGAACTGACGGACGGAAATATTACGACCTGATATCTGGTGTTTCGGTGAGCAATGCCGGACATAAAAATGCTGAAATAAACCAGGCTATTATCGGGCAACTTGATAAATATTCGCATCTGATGGTTTACGGTGAATTGATTCAATCGCCCCAGGTTCGATACGGAGAACTTCTGGTTTCGTTGCTCCCCGAAAACCTGAACAATGTATATTTTGTAAACTCTGGCTCTGAAGCTATGGAAGGGGCTATGAAATTAGCCAAGAGATATACCGGCAGAACTGAGATCATGGCTTTTAAAAACGCCTATCATGGCAGTTCACAGGGTGCATTAAGTGTTTTAGGAAATGAAAAACTCAAGAGATCTTTCCGCCCTTTGCTCCCGGATATTCATTTTTTGAATTTCAATAATGCCAACGATCTGAGAAAGATCACTGAAAAGACCGCCTGTGTTATCGCGGAGCCAATACAGGGAGAAGCCGGAATTATTTTGCCTGAGAACGATTTTTTGAAAAAACTCAGGGATAAATGCAGAGAAAAAGGAACGTTGCTGATATTTGACGAAGTGCAGACCGGCATTTGCCGTACCGGCAGAAACTTTGCTTTTGAACATTACGATGTGGTACCTGATATCCTGGTTTTAGCAAAAGCTTTGGGCGGTGGAATGCCACTGGGCGCATTCATATCTTCAAAGGAGATCATGCAAACATTAACTTCCGATCCAGTCCTCGGACATATAACAACTTTTGGCGGGCACCCGGTCTGCTGTGCGGCAGGCATGGCCTCATTAAACTTTTTATTGAAAAATATAACTAATTCTGAAACAATAAATAAAGCAGACTTATTTTACTCGTTACTTAAAGATAAGAAACACGTAAAAGAGATTCGTTTTAAGGGTTTACTTATGGCAATAGAATTGGGAAACAGTGACAAATTGCAACAATTTATGAGGCTGGGAATTGAGAAAGGTATTATCTCTGATTGGTTCTTATTTTGCGATACAGCGTTCCGTATCTCACCCCCGCTGATCATAACTGAAGAACAGATCAGGGAGGTTTGTAAGATCATTAATGAATGTTTAGAGGAGATAAAGTAAGTGTTTTATTTCGTAATACATTGAATTATCCCTTTAAGCCTATCCACATCATTTTTATTGAATACGCGGTTAAAAGGTTCGATGCCTACATTTAAAGATAGACTGAGTGGTTTCATGGTTTTCATCTTTGTGAGGTCTTCAGAACGTATGGGATAATCTACAAGGTATTCAGTCCAGGCTTGGTCACCATAATGAGGTATGGGTTTACAACGTGCCGTTGAATAAAGGGATAAAATGTCTCCTCCCGATAAATTAATGGTTACTTTTTCGTTTTTTTCAATCACCTCCCTTAAAGCCCCGCTGATCCAAAAATTCAAAGAAAAGACGTAGGAAGTATCATTTCTTGAGATCAACACATAGAAAACGTCAGTTCCTGTAAGTTTGGTTTTTATCTTTTGTACCGTGGCATTGGTTGCCGCATCGGTTTTATCAACATCAAATTTACATTCCGAACTTTGTGCAAACCCATTATAAAACAATGAATTACAAAAAATAATAACAAAAAATATTTTCAATGTTTTCATAAAATTAGTTTTTGGCTACACAAATATACAAAAATTGTGCAATTTCTGAAATACAAAAAAAGTAAAAGGCTGGAAAAATTTATTCGTTTTCACTACTGTCCGACTAAACAATCAGATATATGCTTAATAATCACTGTATGATGTGTCATTTTATCAAGGGCTACTTTTATCTTTGCCACCAAGGCACGAAGCACAAAGGGTTCCCTATTGTGATATTGTTGATTAAGTTTAGCTTAGCTTAGCCTGGAATCTTAGAATCTAAGTGGCATTGACATAGGATATTAGTTGCCGGAAATCTGGATATTTCTTGATGGAATTTTTAATAAATTTGTTGTCAAATAATAACATTCCTGCAAAAAGTCATAAAACCGGGTTATAAAACATTCTTATGAAAAACAATAAATTCGCGGTAATCATTATTTTTTTAGTATTATTTTTTGTTTCCTGTGAGGGCCCGAAGATTTTTTCGGTAACTGTTATCGACAAAGACACAAAGCGCCCTTTGGATAGTGTATTTGTAATTGTAAAAGTGAAGGCCGGCAACAAAGAGAAAAGCGCTTATAATTTAGGAGGTTTTACCGATGCATCCGGGAAATTCACCAGGGAAGAAATGATCGGCTATGGCCTGAGCCTGAAGCGCTGGCATTTTTACATGGACTATAACAAAAAAGGCTATATTCATAAGACAGAGGCAGACCTTACCGAAGGTGTGGTTGAGTTAGAGCCATTGCAACAAATTGATAAATAAAATCCCCTGTACCTGGTTTTTACAACCGGGGTATCATGCGTATCCTACCTGATGTTGCAAGTCAGCATTTTCTTGTCTTCCAGGTAGGCGGTAAGCCTGTCCCCTATTTTCACAGGCCCTATGCCTGAAGGAGTTCCGGTAAATATCAGGTCGCCCATTTTCAGTGAAATGGACTGCGAAACAAGATTTGTTCAATACTCGCTATTTCGATTGCGCATATACAGTGCCCAAAAGAAACCAGTAGAATCTTAATCTTCTTTAATGAATTTTTTCACAATAGTACCATCTTTCCCTTCAAGTCTGATAAGATACAATCCTTTGGTTAGTCCGGCAATGTTGACCTGCATGTCTTTTTTATTCATAGGTTGGGACAATAATAACCGGCCATTAATATCACAGACATAAATTGTTATCTTGTCGGTTTTGTTAAATGCATCGTAGCTAACATTTATTTTTTCAGCAGCGGGGTTGGGGAATACCCTGAAGGATAATTTATTTGCAGTTGGGTCAGCTATGCCTGCCATGCCGGTACTTATGAAATGTGCCCCATAACGATATCCATGAAAAGTTTTTATCCTCCAGGTCTTGTTTTCACAAATACTTAAAAGATCAACAACATATGGATGCCAGTTTCCATTGGCAAATTTTTCGTATTTTCCGGCAATTGAATTGCCATTTGAATCGAAAGTATAGGTAAGCCTTTGCATGGTAATCCAGGCTCCGCCTTGCCAAAGGTCTCCAACATCAGAAATCAGGTTGTCATTTGCATCGTATGTGTATGTATGCCGCACCATATTGCCCCATGTACCTCCCTGCCATTGCTCCATCAATGAAGTTATAGCATTTCCGTTGACATCATAAGTATAAGTCATTTTTTGATTATTAACCAAAACACCACCCTGAGATACTTCTTGTATGGATGTTAAAATATTATTATCTACATCGTATGTGTTGGTTACTCTTACAATATCTGCCCATGCTCCGGCTTGCCAATTTTTTGTAAGTCGGTTCAAAATTTTTCCTGATGGATTATAGGTACACGTATCAAACTGATAATTGACCCAGGCTCCAGTTTGCCACTGTTCCCTGAGATAAGTGGCAAGGTATCCGTTGCTGTCATAGGCATAAGTTCTTCTGAAATTGTTTTCCCAAAGGCCGCCTTGATATATTTTTGTCAGGCCTGTCAATATATTGTTATCGAGGTTATAAACATTGGTATCCAATAAGTATTTGACCCAGGCGCCGCCCTGCCATTCTTCATAAAGATCAGTTATCAAGTTGCCTGCAACGTCATAAGTATAAGTGTCTTTAATGCTATTAGTCCAGGTCCCGCCTTGCCAATTTTCATATATATGGCTAAGATTGTTCCCATAAGTGTCATAAGTATAGGTTCTTCTTTCATAGTAAATGTCAAATCCGCTCTGCAGGGGCTCGCATAAAAAGACCAGAACATTTCCGTCAAGGTCAAAGGATTGGGAATACCTTAATAGATTTACCTCCGACGTATCATAGGTGATGATAGTGTCAAATTTAAACGTCTGAATTTTTGAGGGGCTTGATTTTGATTGATTTACTATTAATTGATTATTACCAAAGTCCTGTTGTTGACAAAAGGTATTTCCTTTGATTTCAGATCTTTTTATAGGGGGTAAAAGTTCCTGCCCATAGCCGGACAGAGCAGATGAAAACAAGACTAACATGATTATGGAAACTGAAAGTAGAATTTTTTTCATAGTAGGACTTTTAATTAATGATAGCAAATGAATTGTTGGTATAAAAATACAAATAAAGTTATTACCATATTGTGTTATGATAATTTTTCATTACCGGCGGACAAAAATATTTTATAAATGCTCATTGTCTTGTTAAATCACTTTTCTGCAAGTAATTATATTTTATGTTGGTTTTTTTGTCATTTCAATATAGTGTCCCATACAGAAGATAAATCATTAAAGATCATTTGAGATGTCCTTAATATCGTTATAATTCCAGAAATAAATCAGAAATTCTTAGCACAGAAATTCATCACCTGATGTTGCAAGTCAGCATTTTCTTGTCTTCCAGGTAGGCGGTAAGCCTGTCCCCTATTTTCACAGGCCCTACGCCTGAAGGAGTTCCGGTAAATATCAGGTCGCCCATTTTCAGTGTAATGAACTGCGAAACATGGGCAATTATTTGGTCAATACTGAAGATCATGTTGGAGGTATTGCCTGCCTGCACTATTTCGCCATTCTTTTTCAATGAAAAATTAAGGTTTTTTATGTCGGGCAACTCCGTGATGGGTAGGAAACTGCTGATGGGAGCAGAACCGTCGAAGCCCTTGGTTTTTTCCCATGGCAAACCGTTTTTTATGGCTTCCTGTTGCAGGTCACGGGCAGTCATGTCAAGGCCTACAGCAATTTCATCGTAGTAGGTATGCGCGAATTTTTCCTGGATGTACTTCCCTACTTTGCAAATACGGAAAACAATCTCAACTTCGTGTTGTATATCATTAGAAAATTCAGGGTAAAAAAACGGGCGGTTGCGTGTAACTATTGCCGTATCAGGTTTTAAAAAAAACAAAGGCTCTTTGGGCAGATCGTTTTTCATCTCACGGATATGATCCGAATAGTTTCGCCCGACACAGATGATTTTCATTGTTTATATCATTAAAATGAGAAATTATTTGTTTTAAACCTGAGCAAACAAAATATTCGACTCCGCCGGGGGCGCAAGTTCTTAGTGCTTTATTTTTTTACAAATATTTGAATCCTCCGGATTCTTGTTTTATACTGGAATTAAGAATTATTTTAAACAAAACTTTATTTAATTTTTACTGACGAATTATTAAACCCCCGCAGTTTAATGGCATTGATGACTCTTTTTGTCGATAGCGGGAAATCAGCTTTCGACATCCAATCGTAATAAGAAGGTTCTTTCTGAAATACTTCTTCTACAGATTTGCCTTTGTGCTTACCGAAGTTGAAAACTTCCACTTTGTTTTCATTGTAGACGATGTGCCCGACAAGGTCTACATTCTCTGTTTTAAAAGAAAAATCATGAAGCGCTTGTACATCATTGACGATGGGTTTGGTGATTCTGCCATTTCCGTCATCAAAATCAACATCTTTATACCTGTCGAGCTGAGCTAACAATACGTCGTAAGTTGCCAGGGTGTCTGCTTCTGCTGAATGAGCATTTTCTATCTCTTTGCCGCAATAAAATTTATAAGCTCCCCGCAATGTACGGGGTTCCATGCGATGAAAAATATTCTGAACATCAATAAACCGCCTTCCGGAAAGGTTGAACTCTATTCCTGCCCGCAAAAACTCCTCGACTAATAAAGGAATATCATATTTGTTTGAATTATAGCCAGCCAAATCGCAATTCTCCAGATAATTATTTAACTCATGGGCAATCTGCTGGAAGGTGGGACAGTCTTTCACATCTTCATCAGAAATGCCGTGTATAGCGGTAACCATTGGCGGTATGGGAATGGTCGGGTTGAGGCGCATGGTCTTCACGTCGCGGTTGCCATCGGTATTTTCGCGTATGATGCATATTTCAACAATACGATCGGTGGCAACGTTCAATCCGGTTGTTTCGATATCGAAGACCGCCAGAGGTTTGTTCAGTTTTAATTTCATGGCTTATTTTTTTGTGACCCGGAAGTTGCGGGTTATCTGTGCTGCAGGTATTTCTCTGTCATCAATTTTAATTGTTTCGCTTAGTTCCTGATAACCTTCGCAGTTGATAGTAACAACAAATTCTCCCGGAGGAAGAATGATAATGAATTTTCCGGTGGAACGGTTTGGCCTATAGGTTCCAATTAATGCGTTGGTGGCATTCTTACTGACTTTGACAGATACTTCCGGGCCATTTTCGAAGTTTTTCTGAGCAGTAATAAGGGCGGATTTATAGGCCTTGGCAAGGGAATCAGGAATGTTATTCTGGATGATGTAGGATGAGTCAGTCAGCGTCTTCATGCTGTCGATAGTGGCTTTTGCTGATTCACGGAAGGTTTGAAAAATATTCAAAGAATCTGATTCTGTTAAATTGCCGATAAGCGTTGTATAGCCGGGTTTGACATCGTTGAAAATCACCCTGTAAATATCGAGGTTGCCATAAGTATCTTTGCGAAGGGCTGAAACGTAGGCGTACCTGCCGGAACCTGTAAATGAAATGGTGGTATTGTCTTCGGGAGTATTGAGTGGAAAGCCTAAATTTACAGGTTCTGTAAATGTGTTATCGGATTTATTCCATATAGTCTTAAAGATATCGTAGCCGCCCATGCTGTTGTGTCCGATGGAGGCAAAATAGAGTGTTTTCCCATCTGGCGCCAGGTATGGAAAATCTTCATCATATTGAGTATTAATCTCATTTCCGATATTTACAGGAGTGCCCCATTGGCCTGTTGGCAAAAGTTTTGCCATATAAATATCGCTGCCGCCCTGTCCTTCTTCTTTTGCCGACGCAAAGAAAATGACTTTTTTGTCGGAGGATATGGTAACAGAGGTAGCGCTTGACTTGGAAGTATTGATGTTCGTACCCAGATTGATAAACCGCTGAAAACTCTTGCCCTCCTTTACTGCCTGACATGCCTGCATTTTTGTCTCAAGGTTGTCCATAAAGGCAAAGAGACAGGAGCCATCCGCTGACAGACCGCAGGTTTCCTCTACCAAAGGGGTATTTATTGATGTTACCATCCTTTTGGATTTTTCCCATACGCCATACTTGTTTTCCGTATAAAAAATATCCGCAGTATAATATCCATCATAGTCAAGCAGGTTGCCAATATTTCCCAGGCGCTTTGAGGAGAAATACATCACCGTTTCTTTTTTGTTCACATACGGGTTATAATCCGGGTAAGGAGAGTTTATCCTCGGTCCGACATTTTCAAAGGTAATATTGATGGGGTTTTTGATCAGTTCCATTGCATTTTCACACATTTCGATCTGACGTTCCAAAGGAATATAGTTCAGATCTTTACCAATAGGGATAAGCTTTTTGAATTTCTGAAAACATTCAATAGCTTCATCAAAACGGTAAGCAACCATATACGCGACACCAAGCTGGTACATGGCTTCGGGGTCAAAATCTTTCAAACGTGTAACTTCTTCGAGGAAAAAAATGGATTTCAGCTTATCAATGTTGGTGTTAAGGTAACAGATACCGAGGGGATAAATATAATCCGGATTTGTTGAATCTTTGGAGTACAGAAATTGATATTCTTTCAAGGCTGTGGCATAATCCCCGAAAAGAAAAAACTGTTTAGCGACCTTTTCATCGCCGGATGCTTCAATAGTTCTCTGAGTATAAGCAACGTTCGCCGATAGGAGAAATAGAAAGAACAATACATTGCAATAAAAAATTCCTTTTTTAAATAACATCTGAATATTTTGAATTTGAAAAATGTAAATCCCTGAAGCAAAAATATAAAAACTAAAAATTGTATATTATGTTTTTTTCAGAAGTTATAAACACAGATTTAAGTGCTACGAGGCATCATTTAAAAATATACCGGTTTCTGATCACCTTTCAGAATTACAAATTCTCCTTTAATAGTATTGTAAATGGCTATACGCTCGTTATCCATATTATAAATTGCAACAAAAGCATCTGTGATTTTATGTACTGTCCACATTTCCTGCTGAATGACGGCTGCATCTTTGATGGTAGTAAATTTCTGATCAATAATAAATTTATTGAGTATTTTGCCATTGCTTGTAGGGACGCGTTCAATATAAATCGCCCTGTTTTTCAACGAGGGGTAGTATTTTCTAAATTGTTCAATTGTCCGGTTATAGTAAGCTCCAATCTGCACCCGTGCATAATATTCTTTAAACCCTGCACTGTCGAGCATCTGGTTCATTATCACGTAACGGTTGGTGTCTTTTACAACTTCAGCGATTACGGAATCTTTGACAATAACAATATTTTCAATAATTACGGTATCTTCAGCAATTACAGTATCTTTTGGAATTTCAGGAATTTCCCTCTTAATATACCCCCAATAAATATCATCACCTCCTTTTCCACCCTGCCGATCGGAAGACAGAAAAAATGCGGAGTCACAATCAAAAAAGTATCGGTCGTTGCTCTCAGAGTTTATCGGACGTGGCATTGCCACTGGTTTTTGCCATTTGCCTGATTCGTCGATTGTGGTATAAAAAATATCATAACCACCCATTCCACCCGCTCCATTGCTTGCATAGTAAAGTTTTTTACCTGCTTTATCCAGCCTTACATCTACTTCATCGCCTTTGGTGTTGATCTGATCTAATGATAAAAAATTGACATAATTTCCATTTTGATCTTTTACAGACCATATAATATCATGAGTACCGTCATCGGAAAAGCGGTCACTTGACAGCACAAGAATGCCATTCTCTTCTGTCAGTGATTGTTCATGCCCGTCGGAGTTTATCGGACTTTTCATCTTTCGTGGATCTGTCCATTTGTTTTTGCTCCGTACAGAACAATAAATATCTCCGTTGCCAAAAGTTTTGTAAACAAAGAGTTTTTCTTCGCTAAAGCTTATTCCTGCCAAAGCTGTCTGATCGTCAGTGTTGAAAAAATAGGTTGTTTTCGGCCTTGCCCAGATAGTATCCGTTCTTTTTGTTACATAAATTTTTTCATTGAAGGCAAGTTCAGCTTTATCACCATCCCTGTTTCTCCGATCGGAAGTAAAATAAAGTTTATTGTCAAAAAACATCATGGGGGCATAATCATCCATCATGCTATTGAATGACATATTAGACAAGATCAATGTATCCAACTTTCCCGGGTTATACCAGTATTTTTTTATGCTGGCATTTCCCTGAGCTTTAAGCAGAGAGATACTTGCAATTGCAATAAAAAAACAGAGTAATACTATTTTTAGCTTCATTTTTTCGACCTCCTGCCTTCGTTAAATACTTTACGAATAAAGATAGAATTATTCATACCTTTATATGTATATTTTGTTGCATCAACCCAGGCGCCGTAACTGACGGCATATCCGAAACTCCATGATTGGGCTGTGATTCCTGCATTAAACTTGAGTGATCCATTAGAACGGTATGCTACGCCAACAGAAAACATTTTTTTAATTTTAAAATCCAGGCCTGCTTCCCATTGATAAGATTTTGAATTGACAAAAGCGCCTATTGCCATTAACTCCAGATCAAGATCATGAGTTTTGCTCAGATTGAAATTATATGAACCCATCGCATAATAATGCCTCCGTTTAAGATTTTCAAAATCAGCATTAAGAAAGGTGGATTTGCTATTAAACAACTGGTGAGCACTGAGCCCTACATAATATTTGTTTTCACGCAGAAAAGCTATACCTGCAGAAGCATTGCCATTAGGTGATGTTTCTGTGATATTCATCAATCCAGGATCGTTTGGATCAAGAACAACGATGTCATTTTTCCTGATTTTATCCTGCGTAAAATGCCCTGAGATAAAAAATGAAAATTTATCACCAGCATTTTTCATACTTGTATTGTCGGCTTTTTCTTTTTTCAGAAAAACATAATATGCCAATCCAAGTTCCACATCAATTTTTGAGGATAGTCCCATCTGTTCATAATTTACTTTTAAGGCTGTTCCCAGATGGTCGATCAGAAATCCGCTTCCCATAAAAGTTGCCTGAAGGGGATGATGTCCGAAGCCATCAAGGCGGCTTCCGGCAATCAGCGATGCCGAAGGAACGGAGGTAAGCGGCAATAAAGCCATATTATGGATCTCGGGCAAGCGATTGTAAAAATCATTAACACCTTGTCCTACCTGGAGCTGAGCACCGGCGTTGCAATAAAACAATACAACAATTAAAAAAGTGGCTGTAATTTTTCGTTTCATAATCCTGTTCTCCTTGTTTAATAGTTAATATTGATTGAATTTCTGAAATCATAAACCCGGCCTTTTTCAGTTACCTGAATATAATAATAGAAAACGGTATTTGCAGATGCCTTGACATCTTTTGGATCCCAGGCAAAGCTACAGTTCTCAGATTCAAAAACTTTTTTACCAAGGTCTGTAAAAATTACTATCTTAAAATCGTCGTAGTCGCACCCACCCTCAACTCTGAATACGTCATTAAATCCATCTCCGTTAGACGTAACAAGGTTCGGGATTTTAATGCAGTCATCGGGGCCTTTATCAACATATATTAAATTGGTTGCCCTACAACCGTTTTCGTTGATAATTGTACCTGTATAATGTCCCGGGGGAAGATTTCCGATTGGAACACCGGGGCTGACACTATCAATTAAAATACCGGTTGAATCGTACAGATAAAAAACATTATTGAATGGAGACCAGAATATATTTTCAAGATTCACAGCAACAGCGCCGTCTTCGGCTTGCTGGCAGGATGTATTGTAAACCGTTGGGAAAAACTTGACGGGTTCGTATGGCTGGTCAACAGTATAGGTTTCCTCGATAGTACAGTTATTCGAGTCGGTAATTGTCACATTATAAATACCTGCAACAAGACCATTTGCGGGATTGCTTGTCAATCCGTTGCTCCAGGCATAAGAATATGGAGCTTTACCGCCATGAACATCATCGAGCAATATCGAACCTGTACTGTCGCTATAACAGATTACCGGGATAATATTGCTTAAACCAACGGTTATTGGTAATGGCTGTTGAAGGCTCATATTAAAATCAAAAAGGCATCCGTTGGCAGCAGTTATCTGGCAGGAATAAGTGCCGGCATTAAGTCCATCAGTAAAAGGAGAAGGCACTGTATCTGTGCTGATGGTATCGCCGGTATTAAAAATGGCGATGTAAGGTGTATATAATCCGGCAGGTGTTATTTGCCAGTAGCCGTCTGCCCCGTTGTTGCAACTTATCACGTGAATGCTGTCGGTAAAAAATGTTTGAGCAGGTTCATTGATAATTATATCCTGAAAAGCAGTACATAAAAGTGAATCTGTGACAGTTAATAAGTAATTACCGGCAGAAATATTTTCAATATCATCAGTTACTTCAGGAAACAGGCTGCCGTTTAAAAGCCATGTATATGCCAGATGTCCTGATCCTCCGGTTGCCGTCGTCCAGATATTTCCGTCGGAATATCCATAGCAGCTCACATGATTCACAGAATCTACCGATATATTCAATTGCGGCGGCTCCGTTATCACAGCAGTGTCGTGCCTGTGGCAACCAAGACTGTCGGTGATCGTCAGGGTATACATTCCTGCAGTCAGGTTATCTATTTGTGGCGTAATGCTTGCATTTGACCACAAATAATGGATAGTCCCCTGTCCGCCTGAATAATATGCCGACGCTATGCCATTAGTACCTCCATAACATGACACATCACTTTTGGTTACATAACCCTGCAGGGGTAACAATGGCTGAATACGTATAGTCCCCGACTGTGAACAGGAACTATCATCGGTAACAGTGTAATTATAATCGCCGGATAAAAGCCCGCCTATTACAAAAGATGTCGAGGTGAATCCATATGGCCCTGTCCATGAGCAATGATAGCCGGGCAAAGGATCGCCACCGTTTACGTATAGCCTTATTGATCCGCCATGATTGCCATAGCATGTATTATGCGTAACTGTTGATGTAACAACCATAGGTGTTGCAGACTGGTTAATCGTAAAATCAAAATAGTTAACACATCCAGTGCTGAGTTCGGTAACGTAAATCATATAATTTCCTGCCTGAAAACTGGTTGAAGTAGCATATACAGAGTCGTTAGTTATAAATGAACCAGTATTGTATGTAGATGTCCAGTTATAAGTGTAATATTGAAGACTATCGGCGCTGTCTGCCAGAATGCTTACTGAACCAAGCGCCCCGTTGCATATGTATTCCTGGTAGTTGATCGTAACAGGAACAAAAGAATTATTGGGAATTATTATTGTGTCTATGCCAGTGCATCCCAAAATATCAGTTACCTTTATTTCATAATCACCACCCCGTACATTTGAGATATCCTGGGTGGTGTAAATTGAATCAAAATTTATTTCCCGCCAATAATAATTATACGGAGCCACACCTCCCGGAATTGAAATTTGTACTCCCCCGTTATCATGTCCGTCGCAATCACTTGGAGTTATCTGATCAATATTGATAGTAAGGGGTGCGGGCTGCGACACCGTGACTGAAGTATTGGCTGCACAACCGGTAGAATCATTAACAACCAGCGAATACGTACCTGCAACCAGATTATTTATTGTAGGAGTCGTGTCACCATTGGACCATAAATAGGTGTAGGGTGCAAATCCTCCATTAGCAATGATGGTTACCGAACCGTTGTTTCCGCCAAAACAGCTAACGTCGGTTTGGCTGGTAAGCGGCAGGTTGATCGGGGTCGGTTCATTAATAAAAACTGAATTCCCTGTTGTACAACCATTAGCATCCGTAATGGTTACATTGTAAAGACCAGCAGTAACTCCGGCAATTAAATTTCCTGACGAGCCATTCGACCAGCTATAGGTATAAGCAGGTATCCCCCCCGCTGCACTAATGTTTGCCGAACCGTTCGAACCTCCATGGCAGGTTACGTCAATAGTTGATGAAATTACGGATGTCACTTGCGCTGGCTGGGTAATTGTAACCGAATTGATGTACGTACAACCATTGAAGTCTGTGACGGTAACGGAATAAATACCACTGCTCAATCCGGTAGCCGAAGCATTGTTTATTCCATTTGACCAGTTGTAAGAATACGGACTGGTACCTCCTGTTGGAACCACTGTTGCCATACCGTCATAACCATTGAAACACGATACGGGCGTTGTAGAATAGATCATGGTGGTCAACAAAGGCGGGTCTGTTAATGTTACAGAAAAAACGGAATCATTAGACCAACCATCTGTGATGGTCACGGTGTAAGTCCCTGCACTCAGGTTGGTGATTGCTTGCGAAGTGTCACCGGTACTCCACAAATATGAATATGGAAGTGTTCCCCAGCCTGCTGGAAAACCTATCAGGATACCCGAAGTATCCCCATTACAATTTATGCCGTTTATTACTGAAATTTGTGCTCTGCTGTTAAGCGAACATGTCATAACAACTGTTATAACAAGAAGGTACTTAAGGTAATTTTTAATTTTCATAGGCTTCTATAATTATATATTTAATACGTGTAATAATATCTAAATGTCCGACATAAAAATAGAAAAAATTGATGAAGATGTCAAAAAAGACAAATAAACTTATTAACCACAAATGTTCTTAAGTTGTGAAACGCAAAAATTCTATTTGCGTCCGAGCTTTGAAAATCCCTTCAGGATGATATTTAAATCGTTGATGATTTTATAATCCTTGGCATAAAGAATATTCAGGCTGCTGGCAATATCATCAGAAATGTGTTGTTTTTTTATTGCATCTGTCGGGTTCAGCACTCCTTTTCTTATGGCGGGCAGTTTATGTATCTCTCCTGCGCCCGATTTGCTGAACCCCACCCATGATTTTATACCGGTCAGGACTTTGAAAATATTTTTTAATAAGCCAAGTGGGTGCTTAACAAAAAAAACCAGTAACGGGTAAAAGGCCATAAACAAGATGCTTATTATCAAATCCAGAAGCCGCTTGCTTCTCTTGTTGGATATCTTGCCAATGGCGTTAACATTCAATACATATAGCTCGCCACTGGTATTGATTGAATTACTTCCGATGATCGACATGCTTTCGGGCGGGGCAATTTTGTAGTCAATATTTGTGTGTTGCAATTCAGTCATCTTGTCGATGATTAGCTGCGGCGGCATTGATTTTGAGCAGAAAACGGCTTCGTCTATCTTGTAGATGTAAATAATGTCGGCAAGCTGAGAAATGTTTCCAATGAACCCTTTAGCGGCATCATATTTTTCGTTAGTATTTACCAGTCCTATAAAACCATAATTAATCAGTGTTTTTTGCAACAAAACGGCTACACGTTCTGCTTCCTCATCATCGCCAATAATGATAAAACGCCTGTTTTTACCTGAGCCAAATTTATACTGTTTAACATTCAGCAGGTGCAACAAAACACGTGTACCGACCATGGATAATGCAGCCCAGCCTGCCCCGAAAATAATCAAGGCCCTGGAAAAACGCATCTGTTCACCTAATAACGCATAAACGGTAAGGATCAGCACGGTGCCAATGACGACACCCTGGATGATCTTAATTGGACGCACGGGTTTATCGTACCCCCCGCTGAAATAAACAGAAAAAAGCCAGACCAGGATGTACACAGGGACAGCAATAGCGATGAATTCAATGGGATAAGAGCCACCGTCACGAAAAATGACATTTGATTCCCAGTAGTTTTTAATGAAATATATTCCTGCAAAAATTATGGCAGCATCAAGCAGTGGTACAAATACCAGTTTTATAAAACGGCTGACGATGGCCAGGATGGCCCTGAAAAATATGGCTGCTTTGATTAGAAAAGATAAAGAACTTGCATTTTTTTGAGAAAAATGTTTGCGTGCAAAAATGATCATCGCGTTGTAAAACACAATAACATAGTTAACACTGCTTTTTTTGGTGCTTTCACCTTTGTAGTGTATAATGCGGGTTTCGGGAAAGTAATAATTCTTATAGCCGGCTTGTGTAATACGGTACGAAATATCTATGTCTTCGCCATACATGAAAAAATTTTCATCGAGCAGCCCTGCCTTGTCAAGCGCAGCCCTGCGAAGCAACATAAATGCGCCGGAAAGTATTTCAACTTCATGCACCTTGTCTTTATCGAGATAGCCAAGGTGATATTTCCCGAAAATTTTCGATTTCGGAAAAAGTTTTGCCAGTCCGAAAACTTTATAGAAAGCAACCGCCGGTGTGGGCAGGCCTCTTTTCGATTCGGGCAGGAACCGTCCTTTGCCATCGAGCATCTTCACTCCCAGCCCGCCGGCATCTGCATGGGAATCCATAAAGCCGATGATCCCCGAAAAAGTATCTTCTTCAACAACCGTATCCGGATTTAATAACAACACATATTCACCGGTACTTTGACGGATGGCCTGGTTGTTTGCTTTTGAAAAACCTTTGTTGTCGCTGTTCTCAATAACTTTGACCTCCGGGAATTTTTCCCTGACCATGCTTACCGATCCGTCAACCGAATTGTTATCAACAACAAAAACTTCCATGGCAATGCCCTGCCCTGCTTTTAATACAGAATGGAGGCATTGTTCCAGAAAATACTTTACATTGTAATTAACTATGATGACTGACAGTTTCATGATACGGCCTGCAATTTGAGTTCAAAAGTAGCTTTTACTGAACTATTGACAAAAGATTTTATGAGTTTATAATAAATATGCCCCCTGCATCAAACAGTTTTCCGTCGTATAACTCAATAACTTCAAACCCGCAACGTTCAATAAACCCAATAACGTCATTTTTTGAATTTAAATATGTAAGGCTCCCGATAACATATATTTTTTTTTGACAAACTCCGCAACAGCCGCCAAAAAAGCCATTAGCAAAACCAGGGAGCAGTATCTCACCGGGGCAGACGAAAAGCACATTCAGCGATTGTTTTAAGAGGATTTTCTCTATGTTTCGGTCTGAAGTAATAAAATTATGTTCATCAAGAGCTAAAAGATTGCAGCGGGTATAAGCCTGCTTAGTGTCCAGGTGAATTTTTTGTTTGCATACGTCAAGAATGGCGGTGTCCGTATATTTTAAGTTATGGATCAGGTATTTACCGCTAACTACGGCATTGTAATGAGAAGTGGCTGGATATTTTTTTCCCAGGATCTTTTTCCCGGTTTTAAATGGGATGTTTTGTTTAGTAAAAAAATCAAAATAAACTTTTGGCGTATCCGGAGCAAGGATCAAACCAGTATCTGTGTGGCACATAAAAATATCCGGATGCCCGCTGATAGCATCATAAACAATGCCGGAGCTTTCGAACTCCATCAGGCTTCCATAGCGGCTTAATTTTTCCTTTGCCCCGGCCGGTATCCGCTTGTCAACGATAATCCACATTGAAATCCAGCTTATGTAGTACATCCGAACGGATGAAACGTACCCTGTTAAAGTATTGCTTTAGATAACATTTGTTTTCAGATTTATAACCAATAGCATAATTATATTGAGAATCAGGAACACTGATCGTCAGGTCCCGGCTCTTATCCGGTTTTTGCCCGGACAATAATTTTTGCGAAAATTCATGTTTCCATATTGCCGTCATGGCCATTTCGCGGAAGGAAGGATGAAAAGGCCCTGCAACAAGCTTCCCCCCGGGCCCATACTCATCACTGGGATGCAGGCCGACCTTAATGACATTGATATTATTATTGATATACATGTTAAGCACTGCTGCAACCCTCTCAACAGCAGCGTTTAATGACATCGGCACATATTTTCCTTCTTCCGACATTCTTTCAAGCTCCGTATCTTTTAAAACCAAAACAGGATAAATACGAACACAATCAGGTTTCAGGCCGATAACACATGCAGCGGTGTATTCATCATGTTCAAAATTTTCTCCGGGCAGGCCCACCATCGTTTGAATTCCCAGGTCAAAACCGCTTTTCCTGATCAATTCCGAAGCTTTTTCAACATCAGCAGCCGTATGCCCTCTTCCGATTTTTATTAGTGTTGCATCAACCATTGATTGAGCGCCCAGTTCAATAGTCCTGACATGGTAATTTTTCATTAATTGCAGAATATCGTCATCAATATAATCAGGGCGGGTTGAAATGCGGATTCCCCTGACTTTTTCATCATATATATAAGGCTGAACGGCTTCCAGATATTTTTCCTGTTCCTGAAAACTCAGACAGGTAAAACTTCCGCCGAAAAAAGCCACTTCCACTTCGGCATTTTTACTATCAATGGTTGATAATTTTTGCTGAATAATTGCATGAATATCAGCAATTTCAGGAGCGCTGACCGTTCCTGAAATATATTTCTGATTACAATAAATACATTGAAACGGACATCCGAGGTGCGGAATAAATACCGGGATATTACTATGCATTAATACTGCCTTTTACCTGGCTTTTAATCGCTCCTGCCTTACTTTCAGCATTTTCATATGTTCCTCCTCTGTTGAGTTGGGATCTTTCATCTGCAGGAAGGTTCCACAGGGAAGTTCGGCACAATCGCCACAATCGCGGTATCCGCGTTGGTTGACCCCGCAATCGTATAAGGGGCATACTTTTGACGGCATCATTTCTTTGGCCCAGAATGTTGAGCCTTTTATTGTATGGCAGCCATCGCACAATTTTTTATAATGTTCACATTCATCGCACCACAACCCGCAAGCTGAAAGAATTTTGTCTGTTTCCATATAGTTTATTTTTCAACAAAATTACGATTGAATTTTTCTAAAACAAATAAATCTAACGAATGATTTTAATAGTGTATAAGAGCAAGTGATAATGTTCCTTCTATTATTCATCCATTATTTCTTTTAGTAGTTCTAAAATTCTTGCTTCATCTTTTTCATCGGCTTCCAACGCCCCCCATCCAAATTGGGCTTGAAATACGCCATCATAGGCGGTATCATGGAAGCTTCTGATCATATGAGGGATTTCATTGATGTCAAGAATTTCTTTAATTCTTTCCGCTTCAAATTCGTTGTTAATTGTTAAGATTTCTTTGGTCATTTTTCAGAATTTTTCAGGTTACAATCGGCTTGAATCCGGACTATTTTCAAACAAAAATAAACGTTTGTTATTGTTGAATTGTAACTTCAAAACTACAGCTTATTTTGTAATTGGAAAAATAATCTCCACAGTTTTGCTCATAACCTTTCCGAAAAAAAATGTAGCTTCCCTTTGATCCACTTCGCACACAGGTTTGTCCTTAAAAAATAGTAATTAATTTGTTGTTTATTTATCAGGCTTATGTATTTTTGCTAAAATTTGTGCAGGTTTGCGTTGTTATGCGTCGCCTATTATCCATATTTCTCATATCGGCTTTGCTCTTCAATATTTTAGGGTATTACCTGGCTTATCAAATCACTGTAAAGGGATATAAAAGACATTACCACGAGCATATTTATTACTCCAGTTATGATAATACTGAGAATATCATCATCTCCGACGGTGAAATTCAATCTGATAACGCTTATGACAACTGGTTTGAAGAAGATGATTTTTATTATCACGGAAAAAAGTATGAGATCATAAAGATCAAAAAACAAGGAAGTAATAACATATTTTATTGTGTCAAAAATAAAGAGCAAGAACAATTAAAGGCCTTTTTCAAAGAATACCTGACACGCCATGATGACTCGAATACTCCTTATCAGCAGAAAAGCCACAAACTTTTAGTCCAGATTATTAAAGAAGCTATTCCTGAGCACAAGAAGCCCCTATTATTTCTTAAAGACATCAAAGACAGGAATTTTTATTATTTCTTTTCTGTTCAGACAACGGTTGGAAATAACATTTTTGTTCCGCCAAAAGTTTCCTGATTAAATTATTAATTATCACTTTATTTAATTTATGGCATCATCATTCAGGCCATAATTTATTATTTTATTAATAAAAAAACTTACCATATAAAATGAAAAAAATATTTATAATTTTCCTGTTTATCACTGGTTTTTATTTAAATACATATTCTCAGAAATTATTTATAGCAGACCAAAAAACAGGGCAACCAATTGAAAATGTCACTATTTCGAGTAAAAAGCCATTTGCCATAGCAATTACCAATGTTAAAGGAGAAACTGAAATCTCCGCGTTTTCAGGATCAGAAAAGATCGAGATCAGACACCTCGGATATAAAACCGAGTACAGAAGCTATACAGAACTTGGCAAGGATGAATATAAGCTGTTTATGAAGCCAGTGGGCGTGTCGCTGGATGAAGTTGTTGTTTCTGCGACAAAATGGAGCCAGCGGGCAAATGATATCCCGGGAAAGATCGCCATCATTCAGCCCAAAGAAATACAATTACAAAATCCGCAGACAGCGGCGGATATGCTTGCTGCTTCCGGAAAAGTGTTCATACAAAAAAGCCAGCAAGGCGGAGGCAGTCCGATGATCAGGGGCTTTGCCACTAATCGTCTGTTGTACACCGTGGATGGTATCCGGATGAATACCGCCATATTCAGGGCCGGCAATATCCAGAATGTAATTTCGCTGGATCCATTTGCCATTGAAGAAGCCGAAGTGTTTTTTGGGCCGGGTTCCGTAATTTATGGCAGCGATGCTATTGGCGGGGTAATGAGTTTCCAGACACTGACGCCTCAATTATCTGCTACGGATAAACCTCTGATCACCGGAAATACCGTTTCACGATATTCATCAGCAAATAATGAAATAACAGCACATTTGGATATAGGTGTGGGTTGGAAGAAATGGTCTTTGCTGAGCAGCATCAGCACCAGTAAATTCGGTGACCTAAAAATGGGCAGCCATGGCCCTGATGTGTACCTGCGCCCGTTTTATGTACAGCGCCAGGATAGCCTTGATGTGGTTGTCACAAATACTGATACAAGGGTGCAGCGCCCATCAGGGTATTCTCAGATCAATATGATGCAGAAAATTCGTTTCAAACCAAATAACAAGTGGGATATCCAGTATGGTTTTCATTATTCTGTTACTTCAGAATATTCGAGATACGACAGACATGTCCGCTATAAAAAAGGATTGCCGCGATATGGAGAATGGTATTACGGGCCGCAAAAATGGATGATGAACAGCCTGAATGTTACCCATAACAGCAACAATAAGGTTTACGACCAGATGACGATCCGCCTGGCTTGGCAGTCTTTTGAAGAAAGCCGCATCGACCGTGATTTTAATAAAAACGACCGGCATATCAGGGTGGAAAATGTGGAAGCATACTCAGGTAATATTGACTTCAATAAATCTGTCGGAAAAAGACACGAGTTTTTCTATGGCTTTGAAGTAGTATATGACGACGTAAAATCGACAGGCGAAGATGAAGATATTTCAACGGGAGATGTTGTTGCAGGTCCTTCACGGTATCCCCGTTCCTCCTGGTCTTCTTATGCCGCATACCTAAACTATCAGTTCAAAATTTCCGAGAAAGTGCTTTTGCAATCCGGGATAAGATACAATCATTACCTGCTGGATGCAACATTTGATACAACTTTCTATCATTTTCCTTATACAAAAGCCAATATCAGTAAGGGAGCGCTTACAGGAAGTCTGGGTGTGGTTTACCACCCTACCGAGAAATGGGCTTTAAGCATGAACATATCCACAGGATTCCGTTCGCCCAATGTGGATGATATGGGCAAGATGTTCGATCCGGGTGATGCTATTGTGGTTGTGCCCAACCCTGACCTGAAAGCTGAATATGCATACAATGGAGAGATTGGCATTGTGAAAATTTTCGGAGATATTATAAAAATTGATCTTACCGGATACTATACCTACCTGAAAGATGCGATGGTAAGAAGGGTTTTCAAATTTAACGGGCTGGACAGTATTATTTACGATGGCACCCTGAGTCAGGTTGAGGCGCTTCAAAATGCAGCATCAGCAAATGTTTTCGGAGTGCAGGCTGGTTTTGAAGTAAAGTTGCCGGTTGGTTTCGGGTTTTCCTCCGACTTTAACTATCAGAAAGGTATAGAAGAACTGGATGACGGCACTAAAAGCCCTTCACGCCATGCAGCGCCCTGGACAGGCGTATCGAGGCTGTCGTACACATACAGCAAACTAACCCTGCAGTTGTATTCTGTTTACAGCGGAGGAAAAAAATTCAAAGACCTCCCTGAAGAAGAAAAAGGAAAGCCTGAAATTTATGCTGTTGATGATGAGGGAAACCCATATTCACCGGGTTGGTACACACTGAATTTTAAAGCAATGTATCAGTTTATTGACAACCTCTCGGTAAGTGCAGGACTTGAAAATATTACGGACCAAAGGTATCGACCTTACAGTTCCGGAATTGTTGCCCCAGGAATAAATTTTATTTTTTCTTTAAAAGCAAAATTCTAGTTATGAGCCCACTCCGAAAAGTCCCGTTTTTTTATCCTGCGACTTTTTGCCTTTCATCCTTAAAGGGAAGTCGCAGAAAATCAGCCTCCATTTAAGGCAAGGGCCAAGCTGATTTTCAAAAATCGTACTTTTCGGAGTGGGCTCAGTTATAAAGAATTCCTTGAATTTGACGTATCGGAAGAGGCTGCTTCAAAAGTCATAATTGTTTGACTCTATCTTTGAATACCTTAGTGCATACCTGCGTTGGCCCGCCTTAGGGTAAGCTGGGATGCACAAAATCGCACATTGTGCTTTTGAGGCAAGTTCTTATTAAATTCAGCATCCTGAAATAATTCAATAGCATTCACTATAAGATAATTTAATTAACACTGCTTGTTTGAAAAAGGATAATTAATTATTCAAGGACACAATTAATATTTTCATATTTTTACAATTTAAAATCCGAATCTTTATGAAAAAAATATTTTTACTCTTTTGGGTATCAATTTTATCACAGGCATTATTTGCCAGACATGTAGATAAAGCCACCGCAGTAAATACCGCGCGGAATTTTTATTACAGTGCGTTGAATATTAACGCTGCGACGAAAGATGTTCCTGATGTTGTTTCCACGGAAAGCTACTTTACCGGAAATATTTTGACCTATTACATCGTCAATTTCAGCAATAAAGGATATGTCATAGTTCCTTCTGATGATGAATTTTATCCCGTGATCGGATATTCTGACGAAGCGAACCTGAATCCGGCAGACATCCCCCCGGCCATGCGCTGGTGGCTTGATATGCAGGCTGCGGAATCTGAAAAATCAATGAACCCGCAATCTGAATATTCGAAATCTATCCGAAATGCATGGGAGAAACTTTCTAGCGGCAACATAGATAAGAGCAATTCTAAAACACTGGTCGCCCCTCTCCTCACAAGCAGGTGGGATCAGGGATCAGGTTACAACTATCATTGCCCGCAGTACTCTTCAGGACCAGGCGGAAGATGCTATGCCGGCTGCGTGGCAACTACCATGGCTCAGATCATGTATTATCACAAATATCCTGAACATGGCACCGGCAGCCATTACTACAATCATGTATACTTCGGTAGTTTAGGCGCCAACTTTGAAGAAACAACTTATGACTGGGCAGCCATGACCAATGTTCTTAACGCCAACAGCATGGAATCTATTTCTACATTGATTTCGCATTGTGGCCTTTCGGTAAATATGAATTATTCACCTTTAGGCTCGGGAGCCGGCTCCTCCAATGTTGAAGAAGCCCTGAAAAATCATTTCAACTATTCCAACCGTTTGAAATACCTAGAAAAAAGTGATTACGATAATTATCAATGGAACCAGATGATCATTGATAATCTTGAAATGCAGCTACCAGTTTATTACAGCGGTTCCGGTTCTGCCGGAGGACATGCATTCGTATGTGACGGAGTCAAGGATTCCTGCTATTTTCATTTCAACTGGGGATGGAGCGGGTCAGCCAATGGATATTTTTATCTTTCGAACCTGAATTCAGGAAATGGCAATTTTTCATCAGCACAGGCGGCTGTGATGAATATTGCTCCTTACTCCTATCCATATTGCCTGGGGCAAAAAGAATTTACTATGGAAAGTAAAACCTTTAACGATGGAAGCAATTTTTCGTATTATTGGAACGACACAGATTGTGAATGGCTGATAGCTCCTGATACTGCTGATCATATTACTTTGTTGTTCACCTCTTTTGCCACCGAGAAAGATCATGACATCTTAAGTATTTACAAAGGCGATGATGCGACAGATTCCCTTATCGGACAATATTCAGGGCATAGTATCCCTCCAGCCATTACTGTAAGCGGAAACAGGCTTTATTTAAGGTTTACTACGGATGGCAGCGGCCAGGATCAGGGATGGACTGCCATGTATTCAACATTAGAATATGTAGGTGTAAGCGAAAATGACACCGATCACAAATTGAATATTTCCCCAAATCCTGCATCAGATATGATTACAGTCGACCTGCCTTCTGAAAATACGGAAGCGGTTATCACTTTTTATAACCTGACAGGGGAACAATTCTTACTGCCGTTTTCAGGCCGGAACAAGCAGTTCACAGCCGATGTGAAAGATTTAGCACAGGGTTTTTATTTTGTTAAAATTATCAGCAACAAAGAGACATTCATCGGAAAGGTGCTGATACAGCATTAAAATTTATCAGCTTAGATGTTGTTAAAAATTTTCATATAAAACTACTATATTGATTTTCAACACATACCCCTGTCCGCCAGATGGCGTATGTGTTGAAAATCAATTTGCTTCCGCCATTTGGCGGACTGAGGCCAACAAATTGATTTTCAAACCATATTTAAATTTTGGCGCAACCGCTATTTTATATTCAGACAAAATTCAGAACTCCTGACTTGGCAGCAGATTAAAATGTCGCAGATTTGTAAACCATCATCAAATTAGTACCTGGAA
>Ga0209099_1000307_pt1 | contig 59125 bp, 53 predicted proteins | sample AD_JPNHW2_MetaG_FD_184430 | JGI IMG/M metagenome (GOLD analysis project Ga0209099, IMG submission 184430) | Active sludge microbial communities of municipal wastewater-treating anaerobic digesters from Japan - AD_JPNHW2_MetaG (SPAdes) (version 2) | ecosystem: Engineered > Bioreactor > Anaerobic...
ATAAAATACATGCCGTTGCCCGAATAATCCCATCCGGGCATCCGGTGCGATTGTATGCGATATTTATCCCTGAATTTTTCCATTATGCCTTTACTTTTATTTTCCCACACATCAACTTTGGCAATAAAGTATCTCGGGTTTGGGTTAATGATTGTATTTGCTCAATATTAGAAAATATTTTATTAAAAACGGGTTTAAAAGTACTGTCAAATAGTGCATTAATATTTTTTGGTGGAATTACAACTTGGATATTTTTAATTTCACTTGTAGATAAATTTACCTGAACTCCTCTATTTGCTCTACTTCTTAACTCGATTATAAATTCAGGGAAATTTGTTAGAATGTATAAGTATGGATAGTCAATTGAAATATCATTTTTAGGTCTTAATAAACCTACTCGTTGATTGACTATAAATTTATCATCCTCATTCATTAACGCAGTATGTCCAAGCAATGCAACATTATCTTTCATATCCGTCATACACATTAATAAATCGCCTCTTTTCAAAATGTACTTTTTTAAGTTTAGGGCATTCTCTTTTTTGTAAAAGCTTTTTGTCCCATCGTATTTTAAACCACCACCTTTTTTAATATTTCCCATTTTAAAAACGAAATAGCAGTCATCTTCATAATTATCTAATAGGTCAGTACTCTTAAAAGCATAGCCATTTGTGAATTCCATTAATTCTTCGAATTTCCCCATTCTCCAACCCTTTGGCAACCCATTCACCATCTCTCCATCAAATCCCGGAAACTTAAAATTAATAAACCACTCTTTAAAAATAGCCTGTGCCATATCTTCGAGGGTTTGGTTCATTTGTAGGTTGAGTTCTATTTTGTCGTCAAGGGAAGTAAGGATTTGGGCGATGGCGGTTTGGGTGGTTTTGTTCTTTGGTGCAGAAAATTCAAACCCTGAAAAAGAAGTTTTATTAACAATTGGAACTGCTGTACTTGATTTTCCAATTGTTCGTATTTGTTCGCTCAATTGAACACAGGAATAATAGATAAAGTCTTCATCAAATTTTTCACTACAAACAATTGAATTTAATTGTTGATTTGTGAATGACTCTTGTGATGTTACAACTACCTTCCCTAAGTCTGAACCAATACAAGAAACACAAATTGATTTCTTTGGTAATAAATTATTTTTCAAATACTCTTTGCCTGTATCCGATAAATATCTCTCAGTTGATAGAATTACCTTTTGAGTATTCATATCTCTTGGAGTAATGAAAGGGTATTTATCTCCAAAATATTCAAGATTGGCAGTAGGTGGAGTTTTTCCAGTTATGATTTTACCAACATCCCCCAACTTATATATTTTCCACTCGCTCATTTTTTACTTTTTGGTAATTTCTTCGTTGCTTTTTCAACTTTCTTTTGTTCGCTGTCCACGCGGCGTTCCAGTTTTTTTATGTCTTCGGCAGGAGGCAGGTTTTCGGGCTTTATGCCACGTTTACCAAGCATTTCGCGCACACTGGTGTTGTTTTGTATATGTTCGGCTGTTATAGAGCTTTCGCCGTATAAGTTTTTGGTTTCCACGTTGTAGTTGGTCATTTCGGCAGCAAGGTTTTTGGCTGCAATGGTTAGCGTAGGCAGAAAATCGGCAAGTGGTCGGTTGGAACTAATACCTAAACGGTTTTTCATGTCTTCGGTGGTATGTCCGCCAAAAAGAGCCGTATCTCCCTTAGAGCGAATGCGTCCGAAGCCTTTATCGTCAACGCCGCGCTCGTAAATATTTTGCGAAAGTTGTTTTTCCGATGCTCTTAATTTATCTCTTGTTTCAAGTCTGGATAATAGGTTTAGGCGTTCCTCTATTAATTCGGCTTTTCGGGTCTGCACCGCAAAATAGCTTTGGGCAAAAGCAATTTCTTCTTTTTTGGGGTCGCCGTTTTGGGCTATCAGGTAACATGCATAGCGGGTAAGCATAAAATCAACGACTTCGCGTTTACCACCTTTGCCAATCTCTATCATTTTCGTGACCTCACGAAAATGATCATCAATGTTGATACCCTGCGATTTGCAAGATTCAACGGCACGGTTAATTGCTACCGTAAAATTTTCCCATCGTGCATATCCAAGCAATTCCTGCAACTCACGGGCAAACCAAACTTCGACCTGCTCGCTATCGTCGTTGTTATTAATAAAATGAACTACAGTATCGAAAATTGATTTTAATTGATTAATGCGTTGTATATCCATAGTTATAGCTTATATCCTATTTTTTCGAGGTTCTTTTTTATTTCATTATCCAAAGCATTAGCCTTTTGCATTTGTTCCTTTAAGGTTAAAGTTAGTTGTTTCATTTTATCGTTAAAAGCAACTCCATCTTCTGCTACTTCTTTAAAGTCAATATATCTACCGGGTGTTAGAATGTAGTTATTTTTGCGTATATCTTCAATGGTAGCCGATTTGCAAAATCCAGCGTTGTCTTTGTATTCCTTTTTAAAATCTTTACTTCTCCATTTGTGGTATGTGTCCGAAATTTTGGCAATGTCTTTTTCGCTCAATTCCTTTTGTTTACGGCTTATCATTGTGCCTAATTCACGGGCATCAATAAACAAGATTTCATTTGTGCGGTTTCTGAATTTAGTAGTTTCGGTTTTGTTGCGTGCTAAAAACCACAAACACGCTGGAATTTGAGTATTGTAGAACAACTGCGATGGCAAAGAAACCATACATTCCACCAAATCGGCTTCAATCATTGCTTTTCGGATTTCTCCTTCGGTTGCTGTTTCGGAACTCATACTGCCATTTGCCAAAACAATACCTGCTGTTCCATAAGGTGCAAGTTTGCTAACGAAATGCTGTAGCCAAGCGTAGTTGGCATTTCCTGTTGGTGGTATGCCGTATTTCCATTTGTGCGTTTCGGCTTTGTTTATATTGTAATCGCTAACATTAAAAGGTGGATTGGCTATTACATAATCAACTTTGAGTTCGGGAAACTTATCGCTCATCAAAGTATCGCCCAATTCAATTTTGGCATCAATACCACGAATAGCCAAATTCATTTTGGCTAATTTATGCGTTGTTGGATTGCTTTCTTGTCCGTAAATAGAAATTTTGCCTTTTCGGTGTTCGTGCATTTCAATAAAACGTTCGCTTTGTACAAACATTCCACCACTACCGCAACACCCGTCATATACTCGCTTTTCAGGTTCGGGTGCCAGCATATCAACCAATATTTTTACAATGCTTTGCGGGGTATAAAACTGTCCGCCTTTTTTACCTTCGGCATCGGCAAATTGTCCCAAGAAATATTCAAAAACAAAACCTAAAACGTCTTTGCCTTTTCCGTTTCCGCCCTTACTTAAAGTAATTGAACCAATTAAGTCAATCAATTCTCCTAATCGCTGTTTATCTAATGCAGGTCTGCCGTAGTCTTTTGGTAATACTCCTTTAAGTGTAGCGTTATCTTTTTCAATGGCATCCATTGCATCGTCAATGTCTTTGCCAATTGTTGGTAGTTTTGCTCTGTCTTGTAGCCACTTCCAACGTGCTTGTGGTGGAACATAGAAAACTCTTTCGGCGGTATATTCGTCTTTATCTTCGGGGTCGGCACCAGTTTCGTTTTTCTCACTCTCCAACTTTTTAAAAAGCTCATCAAAAGCATCGGAAATGTATTTCAAAAATATCAAACCCAAGACTACGTGTTTGTATTCAGCCGCATCCATATTATTGCGAAGTTTATCGGCTGCTTGCCAAAGGGTTTTTTCTAATTCTAAATTATCTGTCATAATATTTTCTGTTCACTATTTTTAAAAGCTCAAATGTAACAAATTATCACGGGTGCGTAAGCAAAATTGCAGCTCTTTTGCAAGCTTTGGTTTTGAGCGTTGGCTCGTGGGGCTTGCAAATGTGCTGCAATGTGGGTGGGGTTTCCTTTTTCTTTTTTGAGCGTGGGGAAAAACAAAATAAATTCATCCAATTTGCACCAACCTATCAAAGAGCTAAATTCCATATTTCAATATTGTCAATTATGCACGTATCTGTCTGCTGTGCGGTTTTTTTACACTTGCCCCTAACTTATGTGTTGCTCTATTCTTTCAATATCTACTTAATATAATTCAGTTGCAGCTATTGTATTTTACCTTTATTTCAAATTCATTTTCAAATATATTAATTTTTATTCTCCGTTTACAATTATTAATCCTACAATAATATTTATGATTAATCGTAAATAAATAATTAGTGTTAAGTTAAGTCTTATATGTTACAGAATGTCATATTGGGTTTATCGAAATGTGAACATTCTGTATGCGGTTCATCCTTCGAAGAACTCTGTGTGACCGTTTTCTTGTCAGTCTGAGTTAATACGAAAACTGGGTTATTCTATTGTTGTTACACTTCGAACTCAGGATGACCGCCATTTCAAAATAAACTTAACATTAGTATTAATTGGTCTGCTGCAACATGCAAACCCGGACATCCGAAGTAAATTTCAAGGTATTCTAAAAAAAACGGACAAGAATATTACCCCTGTCCGTTTCAAAGATTGACCGCTTACCGGTATTTGTTATACAGATAAATTATTAAAAAGACCGAACAGCACGCACGTGGTAAGTGCTGTATTTATACAAGTTCCCAAAAGCTCCATTGGAAAAGACTATAACCCACGCGGTATTATTACTTATCTCGGAAGAAGCCCAATAATAGATAGAAGCAAAACCGCCAATCGCATCTTTATTCAGATACAGTTTATTTAATTCGTCTTTACTTGGCAAATACCAATCACTGTAACCACCTAAAACCAAATCGGAACATAATATAGCTGCATAGCTTCCTGCTCCCTGGTTAGTAACAATAGTGTTCGTGTTGGCATTTCCTGTTCCTAATGCTGTTGCGGTAGCTCCTGTTGTAGTGTTCGTTCCGTTATACCATTGGATAGCTGTGCTCTGGTCGCTTGGTGCTGCTATTAAACCGTGGCGCACATTTGCATCATACCCCGGATCGCCGGATACCAGGAAATATGCTATGACTCCACCCTGATAGCCATCGCCAATTGACAGTTCATTGATATTACCGTCTGACCATGTGGGTACTCCATTTTTATATTTCAATATTTGGCCATTTAATCCGGGCTCAACATTAACCCATGCAGAGTCGTTCCAGTATTGCATTTGTCCGGCTGCGGTTCCTGGGTTTTGATAAACTACATATGGGCTTGCAGTTGTACCATTTCCTGTAATAGTAACATTGGTACCTGCTGTGAGTATGGTCTCGGAACCGTCAATAGCAGGTTTGTTGGTCAAATCATTGTAATCTTTATCCCAGGCAACAAACACAGGATCTGTTTCTGTAATAGTGCCTGTAATGCTTTCTGCCGACTTAGCATTTAAAGCATAAGGAACGCTTAACAATTGGCTTACGCCTGTTATGGTATAGGTAGTTAAAGGTGGATCTATCGCTGTTTTAGTTTCAATATAATAATTGTCGCTTGCCCAATCAATAATACTAAAACCCGTTCCGCCACCAATTTCAATACTTACCAGACCATTGGCATTAGTGGTTGGTGTTTGTGTTTCAGTATAAACAATAGTTCCTGATGCAGTACCTTGCCTGATATTTATTTCCATCCCAATTCCTTTGCTAGTTACCAAAAGTCCATTGGCATCGCGGATTACTGCCTGGTAACTCATTTTTTGTGGCGCTTGCGCAAAAATAGATTTACTGATTAGCAGGCAGGCTAATGTGATCATTACTGCATTCTTTAATTTGTACATTTTATCAATATTTTAATGGTTAATAAAAAAATTCCTATTATTTGTTATAATCAAAATCATTAATGTTGGCTGAAGTGATTTTCCAATCGCCCTCGTTGGTTTTCATCCAATCAACAGAGAACACGCCCTGAAGATGTGCAATAAGACTATCCTTTGCAACCAGGTCCAAATTATATTTACCGGTATAACCGGCCCTGTTGGTAGTAGACCAATCCTGTAATTTCTCGGTCTTCATGTTTTTCACAAGGCGATAACTCGGACCTACCCATTTTTCAGACATATCCTTTACATTCGTTGTGAGAAGACCTGTTTCAATAAGTATAGCATCAGCTGCAAACATGTTACATATGCCACTCGAATCATTATTGTTCCATACATTTTGCCAATTGGCGATCAATGAATCAACAGGCGATTTTACATTATTTACACTGTCTGTTTTTGTTTGTTTACAGGAAAATAATATTCCGGCAATAAAAAGCATACAAAGGATCTTTTTCATTTTTACTCTTTTTATGTTTATAATAATTATTTATTTTAATAAGATTACAGGCGACCATAAGCAGACGCTCCAACATGATTATCAAACCAGGCATTTGGACCGAAAGCCATTTGTACCCAGCCGATATATATTTTATTAAAAAAACTATTCGCTGTAATTCCATAACCACTACCTTCATCGTGAAGAATATCATAAACATCATTCTCGCAATTTCTGTCAGTAATGCTATAACCTTCGTTACTGCGTTTCAGCATCATTGCTGTGGCCTGGCTTGGATTTACATTACTTACGTCAAGTCTTTTCCATTCAGTGTAGCGGGAATTTTCCCATGTTTTCCCTTGTCCCGGGTTCATTAAAAATCCATTTTTGTCTTTTGCTCCTAAAGGGATATTTATTATTCGGGGTTTTTGAAAAGTACGGATCACATCGTTAAGCGTATTCGGGCAATCCTCTGTCCAAAAGCCTTTATACTGGGCAGCCGAGTATGCATTCCCTGCCTGATTTTCGGTTGAAGCACACCTGAGCATTCCGTTTTCCAACAAAAAAGCGCAACCCACATGTCCTAATCCATTTGCACCCTTCCTATTCAAAAAGATATAAGCAACACCATTCATAATATTTTTTTATTTTATCCTACTCTTATGGCTTTTCGGTAACTCCTCCCGTTACACCATCGGGACAGGTCGTTTTTTCTCTTTATAGAGTAGTGGTTTCTGTCTCCACTATAATTTTTCAAATCAGTATTAATATTTATATACCGACAGAAAAGAGGTTTGCAAAAATATTTTTTTTCTGTACGGTATAACTCGTTCTAAACAGTTTTGCTTTTGCAAACCTGATAAGAACGAGTATAAATAAATGTCAAAGATAATATATACTGGCAATTGTTCTACATTTAGATTATCATTTGAATGTAAAGGTTAGCAATTATACCGATTGTATAGATGTAATAGTCTAAAAAATTATACGATAACATCAATGTCATCAGCATAACCATTGTAAAATTTATTAACGCTGAAAATTATAGTTTTAAGCCATTTAATCAGCAAGGAAGTGGCTTTTAGTAACAGCAGGTTGTTATTGCTTCATTATCTCTACTCTTCTGTTTTTAGCTTTCCCGGCATCTGTTGAATTGTCAGCAATAGGTTTTTCCTGTCCATACCCAACAGTCTTTATACGGTCAGCAGAAATACCTTTATTTACAAGAGCTGTTTTAACACTTGTAGCTCGTTGCTCCGAGAGTGTTTTATTTGATGCAGGAGTACCCACATTATCAGTATGTCCTTCTATGGTGATTTTCAATGAATCGTTTTCGCTTAACATTTGATACAACTCGCTGATGATGTTTTGTGATTCAGCCTTGATAGCGGATTTCCCGGTTTCAAAGTTAATGTATAATGTAAGAGCTTCTCCTGCATTGATCTTGTCGAACATCTCATTAGCCTGGATATCTTGTTTCATCGCTTCCTTTTCAGCTATAACCATTTCATAGCCGTTATCAGAATATTGTTCATATACCCATATTTCTTTATTGTTATTTGTAAACTTAAATGTGGTACTCCAATTTGTACAACCGTTGCCTATTGGTAAGTTTCCACTATTAATTTCTCCATATTCATAGCTTCCTGTACACCAACCCTGGTATTCACCTAAAATCACACCTCCATTTTGCTTTGAGGCATTCTGAAAGTTAAGCATTATTTGTAAGCCGGAAGCAGGCTTTGCATCGTCTTTCAGTGCGTAAACAAATACCATGATTTTCCCTTTAACCGTTTCTGTTTTCATCTTATTTTCATTTTTCACGTCCGGCTCTCCAACGGGGAATTTCATTGAACCAAACTCCAATTCTTCACAACTGAAAAGATAATAGTTCGGCATCCGGTTAAACAATGGATGATCTTTGCATCCTTCTGCATCATCTTGTGCTTTTAGCACACCAGTCGTTGCAAATAACAGTATTGCAATCAAGGCTGATTTAAAAAGATTTGTTTTCATAAACCTCAATTTTTATTTAGTTTTTAATTTTCATTTTTGTCAGTAGTCTTATTTTATACCGACAGAAAAGAGTTTTGCAAAAATATTTTTTTTCTGTACGGTATAACTCGTTCTAAACAGTTTTGCCTTTGCAAACCTGTTTAGAACGAGTATAGATAAAACAGGTCAAGGTCTGAACACTGTAGATTGAACTACTACGTAGCTATCCGTTTAAAAACCCGGTTAAAATTAATTATAATTCTGTAATTGAAATATCAGCTACAGTAGGCTAAAACACATGTTCGTGGATGGTTATTTTTTCTTCATAGATCAAATCTAATGTTTAAGGGGGTGAATGGTAGCCGTAAGTTGTCTATTTTAAATTAACAATTGGTATCAACTAATAATTGCTATATTTCAAAAAAAATCACTCCATTTCCGGAGCGATTTAAATTCTATTTTTTAAATAATTTTAGAAGTTGTATCTGTTATCCTCAATCAACTTATTTGCAATTCTTCTTCTTGCTTCTTTAATATTCGTAGGCTCAACAGATGTTAGTTTTCTTAATCCATTTTGAATTTTAGCGAATTCTTCGCCTGTAGCAAATGAATTCAATGCATCCATTGCTGATTTGTAAATTCGTGATGAAGCTTCGTAAACAAACACATCGCAAATATCTTTATAAATAATATGTTCCTGCTCACTCTTCAACGCTTTCAGTTTTTCCACTCTCAGCACTACTGATTCGGCAGCATACAACTGAACAAGCATATCGGAAATGCTCATCATGGTTTCCTGTTCGGTATTGTATTGTTTACCTACCGCATCATAAGCTTTACCCAACATAAGCAACGCAGCTTTTTTCAGATTTTCAATCACCGCATATTTCTTAGCGAAATAATCAGTTGTACCATTTTCTTTTATGCTGTCTAATTGTTCATATATGGCTTTTGAAATATCGAACACTTTAGAATCGGCTTTCTTAGCCATTTTCAGGAACATATCCGATGCAACCAAACGGTTGATCTCATTGGTGCCTTCGAAAATACGATTGATACGTGAATCGCGGTAAGCCCTGTCGGCAGGCATTTCGGCGGAGTAACCCATACCACCATATATCTGTACAAATTCATCAACAATATAATTAAGCGTTTCCGAACCTAATACTTTAAGGATAGCTGCTTCCATAGCATATTCGCCAAGCGCTTCAAGGTATGCCTGCGGCTTGGGCATTCCTTCAGATATATGTTGTTTTATAGTATTATCAACATTCTTGCTGGTACGATAAAGCGAAGATTCAGCAACAAAAAAGCGAATAACCTGTTCTGCAAGTTTATATTTTATGGCACCAAAATTAGAAATGAGCGAACCAAATTGTTTGCGCTCATTAGCATAGTTTACCGATTGCATTATCGATCTTCTGCAAGCTCCCAAAACATTAGCACCAAGTTTAATTCGTCCGATATGGAGAATGTTCAATGCAATGCGGAAACCCTCGCCTCTTTTACCAAGCATGTTTTCAACAGGAACTTTACAATCATTGAAAAATATCTGAACGGTTGATGAACCTTTTATCCCCATTTTCTTTTCTTCCGGGTTGAATGAAACACCGGGGAAATTGCGTTCAACAACGAATGCGCTTAATATTTTATCATTATCTATTTTTGCAAAAACAGTCAGAACATCAGCAAAACCGCCATTAGTGATCCACATCTTCTGTCCGTTCAAAATATAATGTTTCCCGTCTTCCGAAAGAACAGCTTTTGTTTTTCCTGAATTAGCATCAGAACCTGCATTAGGTTCAGTAAGGCAGTATGCACCTGCATATTCCCCAGATGCCAGTTTGGGTAAATATTTTTGTTTTAATTCTTCCGAGCCGTAATACAGGATAGGTAAAGTCCCAATTCCTGTATGAGCTGAATAAGCTACTGCATAAGAATAACCTGCGCCCAAAACATCCGAAGCCAGCATTGATGTAACAAATGATTGTCCGAAACCACCATATTCTTCAGGGACTGAAATACCCAGCAAACCCTGCTCCCCTGATTTAGCAACCAGGCTTCTCATCAATCCGGGTTCCATTGCATCAATTTTATCAAGCACAGGAAATACTTCTCTTTCCAGAAAATCGTTACACATGCCTGATATCATTTTTTGTTCTTCATCAAATTCTTCGGGAATGAAAACATCAGCAGCTTTAGATTCTCGTAAAAGAAACTCACCACCTTTTAATACTTTTTTACTTTCCATCAGTTTTGTTTTTTGTTAAGGTGCAAAAGTAATAGTTTCTGTTTAAATACAAAACAAGATTTTTTCACCATTAAGAATTTCAAAAACATATACTTAGCAAATATTGATTTTTAGTATAATTTTGCAGCAAAGGAATTCATATGGAAATTTTTCTTCATGCAGAAACATGGATCGCATTTTTAACCCTTAGCTTCCTGGAAGTAGTATTGGGAATTGATAATGTTATTTTTCTTTCATTACTCACCAACAAGCTGCCAAATGATGTAAGACCAAAAGCCAGGGCGGCAGGAATTGGATTAGCGCTGATATTTCGGATCATCATGCTATTGGGCATTACATGGATAATAGGATTCACACAACCGCTGTTCTCTATTTCCGATTTCAATGTTACCGGTCGCGATATTGTTTTATTTGTCGGCGGACTTTTCCTTATTGCTAAAAGCACTTCCGAAATTCATCATAAAGTGAACGAAGTGGCATCAGCAACACACGATACTCCTTTCGGTCATGTTAAAAAAAATCTTGTCAGTATCGTTATTCAAATTGGATTAATAGATATTGTTTTTTCTTTCGATTCCATTTTAACGGCAATAGGAATGACTCAACAAGTTATCATCATGATCATGGCTGTTATTGTTTCTCTTTTCATCATGCTGATATTTGCTGGTAAGATAGGCGATTTTATTGAAAGCCATCCTACACTCCAGGTACTGGCATTATCGTTTTTAATTCTTATCGGATTCCTTTTAATAGCCGATGCAACTCATCATGAAGTTCCTAAAAGCTATGTTTATTTTGCTGTTGCTTTCTCACTCGGCGTAGAAATAGTGAATATGAAGCTTAGGAAAAACATGGAAAAGACAAAAGTGAAATAGTTAGTTTGAATTCAGAATTAAGAGTTCAGAGTTCAGAATTGAAGACTGTAGACTGAGAACTGAGAACCGAAATCTTAGAAATAATTTATTTATAAAGCGGACTGTTATTCGTGAATTCAAGGAACAAGCTATCATTCGATTTGCTGAAAATCAAATTACAATAATCCCCACTGAGTTGCTCTTTAAAAGAAGCATCATCAATGCTTACAATCAAAAGGCAGTTGTTTTTAGGAATGGTTATCGAACGTAAAGCCATCCCATTCGGAGCAGTAGTAATGGTATCATTATAAATTATTGAATTATTCCAGTTAATGACAAGATGATTCTTTTCAAACCCTGAAGTATAAAACAGATGAATCAAACTGCAATCATTATTATTTTTACTTAATGTATCGTATGTTACTTTGGTAAGATTTTTATGTTTGGTCAAAGAACCAGTACAACTGCTAATCATACATATCAGAAAAAAAATCTTAAATACTAAAAATATATTTTTCATTTTTTTAAAAAATTTATACTCGTTCTTATCCATTTTAAAATAATTATTAGAACGAGTTATGCCGATAGTAACACTTGTTGAAAAATTATTTTTGTAGTCGCCGCGGCGACCTGTTACGTATCGGTATAAAAGTGTATAAAACCTGGATGTTTTCAGGAATGACCTTTTATTATTTTACAATTTTGTCATTTTTATATTTTGTTCTTTTCAGAAGTTTTCCTTTATCATAATCATAAAAATTCCCATTACGTCTTCCGTGCCGGTATGATTCTTTCCGTACTATAAAGCCTTCGGTATCGTAAACATAAAACACTCCATTCTTTTTATTATATTTATCATAATTCCCGTCAACAAAGGTTTTTCCGTTTTCATAACACGCCCGCAAATTTGAATACAAAATCTTATCGTTTTTAAATTTCGCAGTGGTGTAATAATGTTTTTGCAAATCATTGTCTATCCAGTCGCCTTCTCTCTTTCCGTTTACATAGCTTCCCTGTTTAAGAAGATTTCCATATTCATCATATTGTTTGCTATCGCCATCAAGCTTTCCATTTTTATAATGACAGATAGAAGTAATCACACCTTTTTTGCTGTATTCAATTTCTTTGCCTTCTTTCAAACCATTTCGGAAAAAAGTTTTTGCAGCAATAATTTTATAATTCTCAAGTGAGATATGATAAAGTATAAAAGTGCTGTCGGGCTTGCCATTCTTCATAAAACCCTGCATTACCAAAACAGAATCATTTCTAAAATAAAATATCGGACCATTAAGAATTCTGTTTTCTGTGGTTGCAATAAAAGTTACCGGGACTTTATTTGAATTATCAATAAGCGCCGAATCTATTGATGCCTTTATGAAATTATAAAAATAATTACACTTAAAACTTATTGATGATGCTGTATACTTTGTTATTCCTGCTGTATCACAAATAAAAATATCCTGGGAAAAAATAAAAAAACTATTTAATAAAAAAAGAATTATAAGAATGTGTGTATATAATTTTCTCATCTATTAAGTAGTAAGATGAGTAAAATTAAAAGATTAATACCATAAATCCAAATTATTGAATGGTTTAATTGCTAAATTGCTAAATTGATTGAATACTGCTTACTGAAGACTTATCCACCGCAGCGAACTCAAAGACGCTATGTTTTTTGAATTGATAAGAATAGAATTCAGAATATTAAAGTGTAATTCCCCATCTATACCTCTATACCTCTATACCCCTATACCTTTATACCCCTATACCTATTAATGTTCAATTGCTTCGCCTGCCAGACTGCGTCTTTCAGGCTGGCTTTCATTCTCCGCCACGGCGGAGTCATTTGTAGTCAGTGATAGTTATTCGTGGTCATTAATTGTAAAATATATTTCTTTAATTCCAATTTCCACTCACTAATTCTGTCTTACGACTTACTACTTGTATCTTACGACTTGCTACTTGTGTCTTACGACTTACTACTTGCTACTTGTGTCTTACGACTTATCCCTAAACGCCGGATTATCCTTGCATTCGTTACATTCAAGACTTTTGTTATACATTTCCATTGCACGTGCACTCATCCCCATGCTCGAGAACCCACCATCGTGATAAAGGTTTTGCATGGTAACTTTTTTTGTAAGGTCGGAAAATAAAGTGATGCAATAATCAGCACATTCATCAGCAGTGGCATTTCCCAAAGGAGACATGCGTTCGGTAAAATCAATCAATCCGTCAATACCTTTCACACCTTTTCCGGCAGTTGTCATGGTAGGTGATTGTGAAACAGTATTTATTCTAATTTTTTTCTCACGTCCGTAAATATATCCAAAGCTACGTGCAATCGATTCGAGGGCTGCTTTTGCATCGGCCATATCGTTATATTCAAACAATGTTCGTTGTGCGGCAATGTATGACAGTGCAACCACCGAGCCCCATTCATTTATAGCATCAAGCTTTTTTGCAACCTGTATCATCTTATGAAATGAGATTGCCGAAATATCCATGGTCTTGGCATAATAATCATAATCGATATTATCGTACGGAAGTTTTTTTCTTACGTTTGGCGACATCCCTATTGAATGCAGAATAAAATCGATTTTCCCATTGAAGCGTTGCATTGTTTTTTCAAAAACATTTTGCAGATCTTTCACGCTGGTTGCATCGGCAGGAATAATTAATGAATTGCATTTTTTTGCAAGAGTATCCGTTTCGCCCAATCGCAGCGCTACAGGAGTATTCGACAATGTAAATACGGCTCCTTCTTCATAAGCTCTTTCTGCAATTTTCCATGCCAAAGAATTTTCATTCAGAGCACCGAAAATAATGCCCTTCTTTCCTTTAAGTAAATTATACATGATTTTTAGTTTTTCGTTTTTAATAAAACTTTTGCATTCTCAACTGCTGCTTTTGTAAGTTCGTCACCACTAAGCATTTTTGCTATTTCGCTTATACGTTCATTCTTTTCAAGCAATTTTATTTTTGTGAATGCCGATTTTTTATCCGACTCTTTATATACCAGGAAATGGGAGTCGCCTTTGCTTGCTATTTGAGGAAGATGGGTAATGGTAATTACCTGCATCGTATCTGACATGTTTTTCATTATGCTTCCTACCTTGTCAGCAATTTCGCCGGAAACACCCTGGTCGATTTCATCAAATATTATGGTTGGTAAAAGTTTTTTCTGTGATATTAACGATTTTATAGCAAGCATCAACCTTGACAATTCACCACCGGAAGCCACTTTCGACACTTCTTTCTTTTCGCCACCTTTATTAGCATTAAACAGGAAGGTTACTTTATCCTGCCCAAAAGCATTATAATCGGGCAGTTCAAAGCATTCAATTTCAAACTCAGCATTGGGCATTCCTAATTTTTGCAAAACAGATGTTACACCTTTTTCAATCTGAACAATCGACTTTTTGCGGTTCTTAGAAATTTTTTCAGATACGGTTTTTAAAATATTTTCCGATGCTTCAATTTCTTTTTTTATTTTTTCAATTTGGCTTGTAAGTGATGTAATGGATAAAAGTTTTTCAGAATAATCATTCATTATGACTAACAACTCATCAACAGTATTCACACGATGCTTTTGTTGTAAACGATAAATAACATCAAGCCTTTCGCTAATTTCCTGCTGACGCGATGGATCATGATTTATTTTCAGAGATAATAGTTCAATCTCGTCTGCAATATCTTTTATTTCAATCTTACAGCTTTCCATTCGCTTTGCCAGTTCAGTAGCTGCGGGATATAATGCTGATGCCTTATTTAACAATGAAAAAATTTCTGATATTCCCGAATAAATATTTTGCTCTCCTTCGGTAAGCGAAGCCGAAGCATTGCTAAAGTATTGCTGAATTTCTTCAGCATGGTTTAAAATCGCTAATTCTGATTCCAGTTCTGTTTGTTCATTGTTTAACAATTTTGCTGAATCCAGTTCATCAAACTGGAATTGAAAATAATCTTTATCTGATAAAGATTTTTTTTCTGTTTCTTCCAGCGAATAAAGCTTTAATTTTAATTGATTCCTTATAATGAATTCTTTATAAAAATCATTCAATAGATTATCATGCTGCGCATAACCATCAACATAAGAAAGTTGAAAATGCGAATCCTGTAGTGTTAGCGTTTTATGTTGAGAATGTATGTCAATCAACATGTTTCCCAATTCCCTTATCAATTCAAGTGTTACAGGGGTATCATTTATAAATGCGCGTGTTTTGCCATTTGCACCAACCTCGCGGCGAAGAACAGTATTATCATCGTAATCGAGTTCGTTTCTTTCAAAAAAAGAATTTAGATCGTAACCTTTAATTTTGAACGCGGCTTCAATAAAACACTTTTTTGTTTTATCGTACAACACTTGCATATCAGCTCTCTGACCCAACACCAGCGAAAGTGCACCAAGCAAAATAGATTTTCCCGCCCCGGTTTCGCCTGTAATAATTGATAAGCCTTCTGAAAAACTTATCTCAAGTTTTTCAATCAGCACATAATTATTTATTGAAAGGTGTGAAAGCATTTTTTATTGCAAATAGATAATAGAAAATATTTAATAGCAAATAGAAAAATTCAACTTATATAAATGCAAATTTAGTAAAAAATGTAATGTAGAATTAACTATCTCTTTCAACATCCAACCATAAACTTAACCAGCCGCCACACACTTAAACCTTTGACCTTTTATAGAAAATATATAATAGTAAATAGTAAATATCAAATTGATGTCATTGGTTTTTTGGTTATATAAAATTCTTCCAACGCACCATATTTCGATAAACCCAATAGGACCAAAGGTGCGGCCAGGCTAAGTTCATCGAAGTATATTAATGACACGAAAAATATTTTTACATTTCACTTCCTACAATCTACCTGACCAGTAGCTCAACCTTTAACCCTTTGACTTTGTTATATGTTGTTGGATTGGGCGGCTAGTCAAGTTAATAGTTATGAGTTGATGGTTAATATTTCTCAATATCTAATGCCGAACTTTCAACTTTATATGGGATTTTTGCTTTCTCTTTCAACTATCTACTCTAACCCTAACTAGCCGCTACACCTTTCAACATTTAACTTTGTTATTGGTTGTTAGGTTGAGCAACTAGCCTGGGCAAATGTTTTTTGTTGATGGTTAATAACTCAATATCCAATATCGAATGCCGAATGATGAATGATGAATTTTAACTTGGATATTGGAAATTCAGTGTTCTTCATTGGATATTATTTACTTCATTTTTTATTTAAATAAAAAATAATTCGTCATAAAATTTACATTTACGTATGTTATCTTGTATTTCTAAATAATATGAATAATTTACATATTTAATGTTAGATAATAGTTTTTCGTTAAATTCTTTTTTGTCATCTGATTTTACTACCATATCTCTTAATGTAATTACTGCAGACAAAACCACAGCAAAATCTTTTTCATCTATATTTTTCATAGGTTTTTTATACAAATATGTTAATTAAAAAATAAATATCTTTGGGTTAATCAAAACTCAAACTTATGGAAAAATTTAAAAATCGCTTAAAAAAAAACTGGCTTGAATTATTAATCTCTTTGTCGGGTTATTTATTTATAGATTATTCACAAAAAAATACAATATTTAACACCATGAACTGGGAATCACTTATAATATCTATATTGTTTGCAACAATTATAGGATTTTCTGTAAGACAGATTGTAAAAAAAGAATATTCGCATTTAATGGAAAAAGACCGAAAAGAATATATTTTGTCAAAAGAAATTTTGGGGAAATTTATAGAATATAAATATAATACTATAAAAACAGAAGAAGACAAAGAAAAATTTTTAAAGGATATTCTTTATTGCTCATATAATGATATTAAAAAATTAAAAGATTTTAATATTGACGATAAAATATTAAAAGAGATAAATGAGCTAAACTATAAAAACCATAAATTTGATGCAAGGTTGGATTTTTAATTTTGTATTTCAGTCCCAACACGTATATAGTTACCTAAAAAATAAACCGTTTAAATTAATATTTTAAATTAACGGCAGCAAATACTATTTTGTCTCATAAATTAGAAATAATATGAAAAAAAACAAAACTATTAAAGGATGGATTTTGTTTACATTATTCTTGTTTGTATGGATTATATTAATTCACATAAACTTTAACAACATACAAAAATCATGGGCTGTAATATGGTTAATATTCGGAAGCCCGTTATACTGGTTAATATACTTCTTCGTAGACTCTGCTATTATTGATAAAAAAACAGAAATTGATGAAATACGAGAAATTTCCGAAACTATAACCGATATTGATGGTAATATTTATCATACTATAAAAATAGGCACACAGGTATGGATGGTTGAAAACCTTAATGTGAGCCATTTTAGAAATGGTGAAATTATTCCTGAAGCTAAAACTGCTGAAGAATGGAAAGAAGCAGGAAATAAAAAACAACCTGCTTGGTGTTATTACAACAACAACCCTGATAATGGTAAAATATTTGGCAAACTCTTCAACTGGTATGCAGTAAACGATTCAAGAGGATTAGCACCATTATGTTGTCATATACCATCTGATAAAGAATGGACAACACTTACAGATTATTTAGGTGGAGAATTAGTTGCTGGCGGCAAACTTAAAGAAACAAGTTTAACACATTGGCAGCCACTTAATAGAGAAGCAACCAATGAAAGCGGTTTTACAGCCCTTCCGGGTAGTTACCGCAACGACAATGGGGCATTCGGCGTTAGTATCGGATGTAGCGGTTACTGGTGGAGTTCTACAAAGGACGTTGCAAGCTATGCATGGGGGCGGGGTCTGTTGTGCTACGGTGCCGGTGTGTACCGGGGTAACTTCGGTAAGTGCGGTGGTTTCTCTTTGCGTTGTTTGAAAGGAAAAAAACCATCTAAGTTATCTGTTTTTTTGCAAAAGGTAATTAATGATTTTAAAAGTTTAAATTCAAAATTGAATTTTAAAAAAACTATTATTTTAATCTCTATTACGGTATCATTATTTATTCAAATTACAGATATTTCAAATTTTGATTTTGCTTTTGTTTTGTTAGCTCCAATAATTTTATTAGTAATTCCCTTTTTATTTGTGGTTTTGGCTTATTATAGTTTAGCATTGCTTGGGTTGGAAGATCTTAATAAGATGTGGTTTACAAAATGTATTTTTTTATTTTCTGTTTTAATATGGCTATCATTAATAATATTAATGATAATAAATGCTTTTAAAGGCAATAAATATTTTATTTATGATATTGTAGTTTACATATTAAAATATATTTCCATTCACTCTTACTAACGCTCATTAACCTTGTTCGCGCTCCCTTGTTCGCGCTCGTTTCTAACGAGTGCAAAAACTAACATTAATTTGTTTAAACTTGACAACAATATAATTTATAATGATATATACAAAACATTACTACCCCCAGTTCATGCTTGACTTGCCACGAACATTTGTTCTTTTGAAAAGATTATAATAAATTTGAAATTATTAATTTTAATACAAGTAAATAACAAAACCATCAGCAATTATATAAAGTTTTATGTTTCTATTTATTTTTCTTCAAATTTATAATCAAGGCATAAGTCAATATGGAAGACCCTACGACAGCACACAAGGTTTTTCACCAGAGGGAAAACAAATATTTTTTCTAATCATTTTGATTTTCTTCCTTTATATTGGATTTAGAGTCCTGATTAGTTTAAAAAATAAAAAATAATAAAAAACTAAAATTTCAGCAATTCAATATTTACAATCTATGAAAATAGGTTACGTTCAAAACTCACCGGTATTCGGAGATAAAGAAAAAAATTTTGAAGGAGTTCGCTCATTATTAAAAAGTATAAAAGCCGATCTGCTTGTATTACCTGAATTGTTTGCAACCGGCTATACTTTTATTTCAATGGAAGAAGCACACAAGCATGCCGAAACAAAAGAAGAACAGACTGCTGAGTTTTTAAAAGAAATATCATCACTTACCAATGCTACTATTGTCGCCGGTTTCATTGAAAAGGAAAATGATAAAATTTACAATTCTTTACTTATTGTTTCTGACAAAAAGGTAATTGACACATACCGCAAAATTCATTTATTCAATAAAGAAAAGTTATGGTTCACTCCGGGTAACAAGCCATTAAAAGTTTATAAAATAAACGGAGTGAAAATTGGCGCCATGATCTGCTTCGACTGGATATTCCCCGAAGTCTGCCGCACGCTTACACTTCAGGGCATGCAGGTGCTTGCACATCCTTCAAATCTGGTGATGCCTTATTGTCAAAATGCAATGGTTACGCGTTGTATCGAGAACAGGATCTTTGCTGTAACAGCAAACCGGATCGGAAATGAAAAACGCGGCGATGATGATTTTACTTTTACAGGGGCAAGCCAAATCACCAGCATTGACGGCAGAATCCTGTCATCAGCCCCAACTGATAAAACCCATGTTTCAATTATTGAAATTGATGAAACACTTGCTAATAATAAAAGTATTAATGAATATAACGATGTGATTACTGACAGGCGAAAAGATTTTTACAAAATTTAAAAATGTTATTTCGTAATCTGGTTGTATTTCGAAGAATTGGAAGGGTCAATTGCCTTGCATATGGTGGCAACTTTAGTTTTATCTGTAGCGCTGGCGGTAGAATATATATTTACAATTTCATCCACTTTTGCAAGGAAAAAAAGCTGCATTAAAAATGAACCGGGTTTTTCTTCATGTGCTTTCTTTAATAATTCAATTCCCGCAGTAATGGATGTTTTGGCTGTTGCTGAATTATCAACCATCATATCCAGTCCTTTACGGTGATAACTGTAAATTCCTTCACGAATAGGAGAATAAATGTTATTCAATAAATTTTCAATAAGCCAGTAACGGTTTTTTTGCGAAGCGCTTTCATAGGCTTTCCAGCCCGATTCCGATGCATTCTGCGCACTGGTAACAATGTTCTGCGCTTTTTCAAAAAAAGTTGTTCCGCCTTTTAACTGGTATGAATCAAAATCAAAACCTATAATAACATAAGCATAGTAAGCAAGTACTGAAGTCAGGTTTGAAGTGAATGAATTTTCATTATAATTAAGCGGCTGATATTCCACATAACTAAATTTAAAATCCTTATCAATTAAATTCAGCAGAACTGAATTATATGAACTTTTATAAATGGGTCTTCTTGATTGAACCTGTATCGTTCCGGTAAAAACATCAGCGGTCCTGTCAGAAATGGTGATCATTAAAGTGCATTCTATTTTTTCTTCAGCCGAATAATTATAATTGGTCCATTTTTTTGAATTCATGAATTCATAAATCGCAGCCTGTAAAGTTTCGTAAATTCTTTTATCGCTGCTCTGAATTTGTGAGGTATTAATAGAAACAATACAATTTAATTCCTGCGCCTTAATATTCAGCGAAAAAACAAATAGAAGTATTGAAATGAGGGCTGATCTGAAAAGCATATTATTTTTTTATTAGCTGAATAATTTTATTAACTATATCCTTTGCCACATCGGTCTTTGGTTTCAGTTCAAATTTAGTGATTTTATTATTGCGTTCAACAATAGTAATTTTATTTGTATTCGTACCAAAACCGGCGCCTTTATCTTGCAAGGTATTAAGAACGATGAAATCAAGGTTTTTAGTATTCAGTTTCTTTTTTGCATTTTCCAAAGCATTATTCGTTTCAAGAGCGAATCCAACCAGCACCTGGTTTTTACGTTTCTTTTCACCTAAATGCAAAAGAATATCTTTTGTAGGTTTTAACTGAACAGAAAGTGATGCTCCGGTCTTTTTGATTTTCGTACCGGCAACTTTCTGTGGTGTGAAATCGGCAACAGCAGCAGCCATTACAATAATATCAGCTTTAGCAGAATGCTTCGTTACTGCCTGAAACATTTCTTCTGCTGAAGTAATATTTATTTTATTAATTGAATTATTTTCAACGCTTAATTTTGAAGGACCTGAAATTAAAGTAACCTCAGCGCCTTTATCAGCACATTCTTCGGCAATGGAATACCCCATCAATCCCGATGAATGATTGCCAATAAACCTTACAGGGTCAATCGCTTCATAAGTTGGTCCTGCGGTTATCAAAACTTTTTTGCCTGACATAACTTTTTTTACAGACAAATCATTTTCAATTATCGAAAAAATATTTTCAGGTTCTTCCATCCTACCCTTGCCTTCAGCGCCACAAGCAAGAAACCCTTCGCGGGGTTCAATGAATTTTATATTATTCTTTTTTAGAAAAGAAATATTTTCTCTAACACTTGCAACCTGATACATTTTATCATTCATTGCTGGTGCGATATACACTGTTTTATAGAATGCAAGTAATGATGTAGAAAGCGCATCATCAGCTATACCATTTGCAAACTTCCCAATGATATTGGCAGTGGCAGGTGCTACAACAAATATATCGCCCCAATCGGAAATAGAAACATGTTCGGTGGAATAATCATTATTCTCGCCAAACACATTGCTATATAATTTATTTTGTGAAAGAGTTTCGAGAGTTGTTTTCGTAACAAACTCTAAGGCATTTTTTGTAACAACTACTTTTACTTCTGCTCCTGCTTTCCTGAAAAGCCTGATAAGATAAGGGGTTTTATATGCGGCAATTCCCCCGGAAATTCCAATAATTATTTTTTTGCCTTTAAGCATTTGTAAAAATGCTGTTAACTATCATGACTCGGATTCCTGAAATAAATCTGGTTATTCATGAATTCGTGAATTGCAATAAGAGTAGGCTTTGGCAAATGTTCGTAATATTTTGCTATTTCAATTTGTTCCCTGTTTTCAAATACTTCCTCAAGGTTATCCGATGATGTAGCAAACTCCTGCAACTTCCCGTTCAATTCTTCTTTTATCTCTGTTCCTATTTGATTTGCCCTTTTCGACAAAACCACAACTGTTTCGTATATATTTCCTGTTGGTTTCACAAATTCTGTAACCTCACGTGTAACTGTAGTAACTTCTGTTTTGACTTTCTTATAGTCCATAATTATGTTGTTTTATTTCCACTAATTTTATTTATCTCTTTCAATGCATTCTTATTTATTGATTCCGCTTCCTTCAGGTATTTTGTTTGAGGAAAGGCTAATAACAACTCGTCATATGCATCAATAGTATCCTTATAACGGCCTTCTTTTTTCGATGCGATACTATTGCTTGCATACAGGAAATTTGCTTTCATTAAATAAAAAAGAATTTCTTCCTTATAGGTTGTTGACGGGTAATCCTTTAAAGTATTCCGAAATGACACTATTGCTGATTTGTAATCTTCCATTCTGAAATACATTTTCGAAATCTCAAACTCTTTTGTTTCCAGTTTAAAACGCAATTCATCAATAAGGATGTTGCATAATTTAACCGAATCGCTTTTGGGATACATATTCACATAAAGCTGTAATTCCTTGATTGCAGCAGTTGTGTTGGTTTGATCGAGTGAATAATCAGGTGAATCAAGATAAGTACAATAAGCACTCATATACTGGCACTCGCGGGTATACTTACTATTTGGATATGTAGTAACAAACGTGCTGAAATAATATGCTGCTGAAACATAATCGTTCAAACCATAATAACAATAGGAATAATAATAATAAATTTTTTCAGCCTGTGCAGTCCCCCTGTAGTAGGTAATCAATTCATCAAACAGTTGCTGTGCATGGAAATAATCACCTTTCAGGTAGTATTTCTCGGCAGCAGCATACTTATCGGTAAGACTGGTGCTCTTCATTATTTTGTGAAAATCACCACAAGAGTAAAATAATGAAGTAACAAAAAACAATATCAGAGCCTTTTTCAAAAACATCGTGCAAAGTTATAAATTAATATTGAACTACAAAACGTGTAAATAAGGTAATTATTATTCATTTGGATTTATTCTGTTTTTTCAACACAAATCATTGAATATCATCCAACTTATTAAACATTATATGATTTTTTAAATAAAATACTTTGTTAAAAATATTTCTATTCTTTCTGAAACTGTTTATACCGATACGGAACAGATTTGCATTAAAAAATAAAAAAAGTAATTCATTCCGAATTTGTCATTATTAATAAAACTTTTTTAATTTTGCAGCATGCGGTAGTAGCTCAGTTGGTAGAGCGTCAGCTTCCCAAGCTGAAGGTCGTGGGTTCGAGACCCATTTACCGCTCAAAATCTTCCAGTTTTTTTCTTTCTTTTTTTACAGAATATTCTTTCCCGGTTTTATTAATTTAAAAACATTTAAAAATAAAATAATATACAAAACGCTCCATGCTGCAATAGCAGGAGCAATAAGCCTGTCGCCTGCCCAAAAAGTAATTCCCACGTAATACAATGTGTAAAAGGAAAGCAACCCGCAAAAAAACACAAATTGATAATGCAAATTATTTCTTTGTTTAATTTTTATAATTAAAAATGTACTCCAAACAATTAAAGCTAATAAATGAATGTAAAAAAACTTATCATTTATATTTTGTGTCCATTTATAAAGCTTAGGATTATTCCTTTTATTTATTAATGGATTTCCCATACGATGATTATCTTTTATATTATCCCAGAATGCTGACATTGAAGAAAAGGGATGATAAATTATAAAATTAATGATTCCTGATTTTGTATAATGCTGAGCTTCGGCAGTTGTTCGGGTATGTACACTATCAGGAAGCAAATCAAAATTTTTCAAAGTATGATTTTCATCATAATATTTTACTTTTCTAAAAAAATAATTTCTAAGGTTATAATCTGCAATCTTTGTTGTAGAAAAGGTGTTATATGTTTTCTTTATTATTATTTTTTGAATTAGAATCGGAGAACATGCAAGAATTATCAAGAGAATAATTACAGGTTTTTTTAAAATATCTTTTCGTATAAAAAATAAAATCATTAAAACAGTAATATACCATACTATTTGATATACTGGTTTGGTAACAACCAGCAACGACAATACAAAGAGCAAGGCAAAAATCATATTGATATTATTCGGTTTTCTTAAAACTTTTAATAGTATAAAAAGGAATAATGAAAGTAAAAAGAAAACCGTTATTTCTGTTAGACCGTTAGCAGTATATACTATTAGAGAAATATTTAATACAACAAGAGTGTATGCTATAACAGAAGGAATAATATTTTTTGTAATGTTAAAAATCGTAAAGAAAATTAAATTACATGCTGCCAGCCAAAAGAAAAACTGCATAGCCCACAAACCCACTAGTCCGGCGGTTTTCATCGACATCATCATTATTAATGGATAAAAGAAAGTTCTGTAAGGACTGCAATAATCACCCTCACCGGTTATCCATTTACTGTATAATAAATAATCATTTGAATCAACGGTATTGAACAAACTGTTCTTTATAAATTCCCGACCACCTAGTTTAGAAATTATAATGAAATAAAAAATTACAGCACTTATATTTAAAACTAAAACCCATTTATTTTTTATCATGCAACACTTGTTAATTCTATATTTTATTTAATTATATCAATCATTTGCCACGTTGGGTTTTTCTTTTACCAAAAAATATTTTATAAATTTTGCATCAGAAAATTTTGAAGTAATCTTAACGATGGCCCATATAATAAGGAACGATGCTATTAACCTAAAAATTAATATTCCTGAATAATGCCCTCCCAATGCCAGCATAAGGATAGTGTCTTCTATAAGGCTATGACATAATCCCATTAATGCAAGGCAATAAAAAATATCGCGCTTGTTAATATTCTTATTTTTCGATTCATTGATTATAAGAACACCCCCATAAACAATTCCAAGAGTTATCCCAATTATAGCTATTGTGGTAACTTCTGAACCTATTCCCATCAAACGAAGTATCGGGCTCAGCCTTTGAGTTATCCAATCAATAACACCTATTTTTTTTAGAATCTTTATTAGCAACAATAATGAAAAAATAAAGAGCATGATCATCCCATAATTTTTCAATTCCCCCAAGGCCCATTGCAGCCAAGTTGGATTGGCAACAACTTCCCGTTTCCATGTGATAATTGCAGGATGTTGCAATATTGAGAATAATGAATAACCTAAATTCAAAACAAAACCCATTATAAAAGCAAATCCAAAACGAAATATAAACATGGTTATGTATTTAACACCGGCCTTTCTTACTATTTGCAATTCTAATGGAAAAGTATGCGCAACCAGCATCATAAGAAATATAACCGTAGTCTGCGCAACACTTAAATGATAAACCGGGGCTAAATTCATGAAAGCAATAACACCACCGTATAAATTTGTAATCATACATGTACCCCACACCAGGCCCATTTCACCGGGCAATCCAACAAGTTTCATCAATGGCGCCAGTGCTATACCTATATATTCAATGGCACCTGTTTCCTGTAAAATCTTCACACCTATCGAAACAGGGATCATAATTTTAAACATCAATACCGCAGTTTTCCAGGTATCGATAAATAGTTCTTTAAAAAATATTTTTGTTCTTCGCATTAATTTCTGATTTTCAAAAATATCCTTTATGGTATAATGCTGCAAAATCCATTGCAATAGCCACACTATAGTGGATCAATATACCGGGAATAATTGAACGGCTTTTTAAACTCAGCACTCCCAGAGCTATTCCGGCAAGTATGGCTGAAAAAGTTTCGGACATCGGTTTTCCAAAATGAATCATACAATATGGAATCACCATAAAGAAAATCGAATAAAACCCAAGTTGTCTGCGGCTTCCATGTAATATAAACCCTCTGAAAAAAAATTCAACACCTATGAATTGTATAAAATACATGGATTCCCAAATCCAGAAATTAGGAAACAAGGATTCATCAGGCTTTAGCTCATAAAAAGGATATCGTAACTGGAATGAATGAGTGGTCGACATTGCAAATACCAATGGCAGCATTACAAGCAGCATTATTAAATAAATTCCATAATCCTTTTTTAAATTCCCGAACCTTAAACCATAATCACTTAATTTCTCACGAAAAACCAATTTGATTATCAGTATTGGAATCACCAGGTAAAATATTACTATTATTGAAATCCAATATGCCAAACAATGTAACTGAACATTTCCTTTTCTTTCCATGTATTCCGAAAGAAATTCAGATGCACTCTCAAACCCGATTGATTTGAAAAAAGCTATCAGGTTTGCATACCCGGGATATTTTCCAATGTATTCAATAAAAACCAATGAAACAGTACTGATCACTGCAACCCAAATAATTTTTCTATCTGCTCTTTTATTTGAGATACTTGTTCTGTATGCAATGGATTCTGCTTCTGTTTTCACAAACACCTGTTGAATAATATCAAATAATCTTCTTAACATGCGGCAAAAATAAGAAAGTCTCTGCATGCAGAGACTTTCTTGGATTTTTATTTAAACAATTTATTGCTTTTCATATGTCATCGTTCCTTTTCGGGTATACGATGTATTTGTATCCTGGTAAGTATAATCAATAATTATGGTCATTTTTTTATTTTTAAGCATATCAAGTGTTATGCGATGAACCGGATAAATTGTTCCATCGTATGTATAGGAATAATTATTTCCTGAGTTATCAGAAGAATAATGCTTTATGTAAAGTAAAACTGTTTCTTTTGCCTTTAAATCCATATCTGCACTTTTTGTCCCAAATGTCCATGAACCTTCTTCAAAATCCACATCATTACCATTATCTGTATTGCAGGTATAATTATACGTTCCGTCTTTTTTAAAATTATATACCTCGGAATAAGGTTGAGTAATACTAATACCGTTCTCAACTGAAGTAATATTTCCACCAGTAATTGTATATGTATCAGTACCGGTAGCTGAAGTTACTTCGGTATACCCTTCTGTAAGTTTCCATTCTCCGGTAATTCTTGCTTTTCTTGATTTTAATGAAATAAACGGATCGTTTTCGCTTTTTTTACAGGAAAAAAATATAGATGATAATAAAATAAACAATAAAATAAATTTTGTTGTTTTCATGATATTTTGATTATAATAAAAAAGTCTCCTACTAATAAAATAGAAGGAGACTTTTTTTAATTAATTTTAATATTATTGTTTATAAGTTAAAGTGCCACTATATGATGAAGTAAATGAACCTGTTGATGAGCCATCATATTTAATAATTATTTCTTTATTCTTCAATTCATCAATTGTAATGGTGCTAATAGGGCATGAAGAACCTGTATAAGTAGTGGTTGTAGTTGTAGTACCTGATGTACTAGTATATTGTGTTTCATGAAAAACAACAACTTCCTTTGTTTTAACATCTAAATCTTTATTTTTTCTGCCAAAATACCAGTCGCCTTCTTCAGTACTTAAATCGCCATCATCATTTATGTCAATTTTATATGTACCATCTTTAACTATAGTAATTTTCTGGGTATATGGAGCAGTACTGTTAAAACTTCCTGATGTCAAAGTACAAGTAGTTCCATTGAATGTTCTTGTCCATGTAGTCCCTGAATTAACTCCGGTAATAGTACCTTCTTTAAGTTCCCACTCACCAGTTATTCTGGCTTTTCTTGTTTTTAATGAAAGGAATGGATCGTTTTCACCTTTTTTACATGACGGCAGTATGATAACTGCTGCCAAAAGCATCAATAAAGCAATTTTTACTTTTTTCATTTTTTTGTTTTTTTGGTTATTAATTGATTTTGATTTAATATTTTTATTTAATTTACTTTTATACTAAATACACTAAAAAAAGTTATTACCCTTATGTTAAATATATTTTTTTACTACAAATTTTATTTAAAATCAATTCATGAGAATTACAATAAAAAATATTTCAATAAAAGAGTACTGCAAAATTATATATTTATTGTTGTATAAAAAAAATATCTTATATATTTATTGTTGTATAAAAAAAATATCTTAAAATATCATAGACAAGTTTATAAAAATTGTAGCTTAATATTCTACTAATCAATATTTAGAAAATATTATGTTAATTATTTTTAAATATATTATTTAGAACCATTATAAATAATATAATTACTTTTACAAAAAATTTAATCATTATGAGAACTATATATATATCATTATTTCTGTTTCTTTTTCCGGTTTTTCTTTTCTCACAAGGAAAAATTCACGGTAAAGTTTATAATTCAATTACTAATGAACCTCTTGCATATGTAAGTGTTGCAATAACCGGCACTACAGTAGCTACCCTAACTGATGCAAACGGCAACTATGAATTCAACGGTCTTATTCCGGGATACTATAATGTAAGCGCTTCATTTGTGGGTTTTGAACAAAAAACAATCAGCGAAATTGAAGTAACCAATACAAAACATGCTGAAGTTAATTTTGCACTTGAAGAAAAAATAAGCAATCTGAAAGAAGTAGAAATTAAATCCAGTCCTTTTATTAAAAAGGAAGAAACGCCATTATCATTAAACACCATTGGTGTTACTGAAATATCAAGAAACCCCGGTGGAAACAGGGATATTTCAAAAGTAATTCAGTCATTTCCCGGTGTTGCTCCTTCGCCTGCATATAGAAATGATATTATTATAAGAGGCGGAGCTCCAAATGAGAATCGATTTTTTCTTGATGGAATAGAAGTACCTAACATCAACCACTTTGCTACACAAGGTTCATCGGGTGGGCCTGTTGGAATGATAAATGTTGATTTCATCAGGGAAGTGGAATTTTATTCCGGTGCATTCCCGGCTAACCGATACAATGCTTTAAGTTCAGTAATGGAATTTAAATATATCGATGGACGCGATGATAGAATTGGCGGAAAGTTTACAATTGGAGCAAGCGATATCGGCATTACTCTTGAAGGACCTGCTAATAAAAATGCAACATTTCTGGCTTCGGCACGCCGTTCCTATCTACAATTTCTTTTTAAAGCACTCGGGTTGCCATTTCTACCTATATACAACGATTTTCAAGCTATATACAAATGGAAAATAAATAATAAGAACGAACTGACTTTCATCGGTATTGGCGCTATTGACAATTCTGTTTTAAATACTTCTTTACAAGAGAGCGGTACCAAACAACAAAAATATATTTTAGGTTATCTGCCCGAATATTTTCAGTGGAATTATGCTAATGGAATTAAATTCGTTCACTTTGGCGGAAAAGGGTATACAACTTTTGTTTTAAGCAGGAATATGCTTAATAATGAAACTTATAAATATTTAAATAATATTGAAAACCCTTCAAACAAAATTCTTAATTATAAATCGCAGGAAGCTGAGAATAAACTAAGAGTTGAACGAACCATCAGAACAAATGATATTAAGCTTTCATACGGCAGCAACATCGAATATGCTCATTACTCCAATTCAACATTTCAGAAAATCACTATAAACAATAGTATTGACACTATCAATTTCAGTTCAAACCTTAATGTTTTAAAATATGGATTATTCGGACAGATGAGTACTACATTCATGGAAGGTAGATTAGCCGCTTCAATAGGAATAAGAAGCGATGCTGCTGATTTTTCCAAATCAACAAGAAATATTTTAAATCAATTATCTCCACGTTTATCGTTATCCTATTCTTTGGCTACAAACATTACTATTAATGCCAATACAGGAATATATTACCAATTACCTCCATATACAGTTTTAGGTTACCGCAACAATGAGGGTCTTTTTGTGAATAAAGAAAATAATGTAAGTTATATAAAATCAAAACATTTTGTCGGTGGAATGGAATATCAGACAAAAAAGAATATGAAAATTACTTTAGAAGGTTTCCTGAAATTATATAGCCATTATCCATTCATTCTTAGCGATTCCATTTCCATGGCAAATTTAGGTAGTGATTATGGTGTAATAGGAAATACGGCTGTTACATCAACATCATCAGGAAGAAGCTTTGGAACTGAACTATTAATTCAACAGAAATTATTCAAAGGGCTTTATGGATTGCTCAGCTATACTTTTGTCCGCAGTGAGTTTCGTGATAAAAATAACAAATGGGTGTCTTCTTCATGGGACAATATTCATATCATAAATATTACCACAGGAAAAACTTTCAAAAAAAATTGGGAAGCAGGAATTAAATGGCGCTTTGCTTTAGGAAATCCGTATACACCATATAATTTTGATTTATCGCGGACAATAGCCATTTGGAATATCAACAAAACCGGCACACCTGACTATAATAAACTGAATACGGAAAGATTACCGGCTACACATCAGTTGGATATTCGTGTTGATAAAAAAGTTTTACTAAAAAAATTCACTTTGGAATTTTATATCGATATTCAAAACGTGTATGCATTTAAAACTACATTTGCCCCAATCCTTGATGTAGTAAGAGATGCAAACGATAATATATTGACAGATACTAACGACCCTACAAAATACCAGGCTGAGTATATTGAAAATAAATCGGGACAACCAACACCAACCTTAGGTGTAACTATTGAATTTTAATTTATTTTTTTTGGTTTAATAGTGGTACGAAACGAAAAGTACCACATTCTTCTTTGATGATTGTATTATCTTCTTTCTTCTTTAAAATATTCATTATTTGTATTTCGCCAGCTCCCACAGGTATTATCATAATACCACCCGATTTTAATTGATTAACTAACCCGTCAGGGATATATGGAGCGCCTGCAGTAACAATGATCCTATCGAAGGGAGCATATGCCGGTAGACCTTTATATCCATCACCATAAAATAATTGAGGATGGTAACCTATTGAGGGTAAAAACAATTTCGTTTTTTGATATAAGGCTTTTATACGTTCAATTGAAAATACTTTTGCTCCCAGTTCAAGCAATACGCATGTTTGATAACCTGAGCCTGTGCCTATTTCCAAAACTTTCATTCCTTTTTCCAACTGAAGCATTTGTGATTGAAATGCAACAGTATAAGGTTGTGAAATTGTTTGCCCTTCACCTATAGGAAAAGCATTGTCCTGGTAGGCAAATTCAAGAAATGAAGAATCCATAAAAAAATGTCTTGGGATTTTCCCAATAGCTGCAAGCACATTAGCATCAGTTATGCCTTTATTAGCAATAGTTTCAACAAGCTTCTTTCTAAGCCCTTTGTGTTTATAAGAATCAATCATAACCCTGTTGAAAAGTTAGTTAAGTTATTTTGCGAAAATACTTATTTCATTGACCAAATAAAATTACTTTTGCAAAAAAATTTCGTTATGTTAAGAATTGGAGTACTTGGAGCAGGACATTTAGGAAAGATACATATCAAATGTATTAAAGAAATCAACAACCTTGAATTTGTTGGATTTTATGATCCCGATTTAGAAATTTCAAACCAAGTTGAAAAAGAATTTGGAATAAAAAAATATTCATCCATTGATGAACTTATTAATGATGTTGATGCAGTTGATATAGTAACACCAACGGTTTCTCATTACGAATGCGCATCCAAAGCTTTACGCAAATCAAAACATGTTTTCATTGAAAAACCTTTAACTACAACAGTATGTGAAGCAAAATCACTGATTGAACTTGCTAAAGAGGCTAATGTAAAAGTACAGGTAGGTCATGTGGAACGTTTCAACCCTGCATTCCTTGCAGCGATACCCTATTTCCAAAATCCAATGTTTATTGAAACGCACCGACTTGCTCAATTCAATCCACGCGGTACTGATGTACCCGTGATTCTCGACCTGATGATCCACGATATTGACATTGTTCTTAGTGTTGTTAAATCAAATATTAAAAAAGTCAGTGCAAGTGGTGTGGCAATAGTTAGTGACTCTCCAGATATAGCTAATGCACGAATTGAATTTGATAATGGCTGTGTTGCAAACCTTACAGCAAGCCGCATTTCAATGAAGAACATGCGGAAATCCAGATTCTTCCAACGCGATGCATATATTTCGGTCGACTTTCTGAAAAAAGAATGCGAAATAATAAGGCTGAAAAGTATTGAAGGTGAAATTGATCCCCTTTCAATTACTATTGATCTTGGAAAAGATAAAGGCATGAAACAATTCTTGTTTGAAAAACCTGAAAGCAAACCTATTAACGCTATTAAAACAGAATTGGAAGCTTTTTATGAAGCTATCATAAAAAATATAACACCATCGGTTACAATTATGGATGGTTATAATTCCCTTGAACTGGCTTATACAATAATCGAAAAATTAAATGCCACTCCCATAATGTTATAAGTAATTCTTAATCATTTATTTTTGAAATTTTCATAAAAAATTATACTTATATACAATAATTAAAAAAAATTGTCGTTACCTTATTTATTAATTATAAAAGCAACGCTTATTTGACATGTTTCTACAGAGAATTGCTCTAAACCTTTTTATTATTGTATTTATTGTGTCTTTTTACTCATGTGAAATGATGAATCCTGAGGAAGAGATACCTTCGTATATTCATATCGATCAATTCACTCTCAATACTCAAAGCGATCAGGGAAGCAATTCATCAAAAATTACCGATGCCTGGGTTTATGTTGATGACCAGATTGTAGGCGCTTACGAACTACCTGCTACTATTCCCATTTTATCTGAAGGTAATCATGAAGTTATGATTAAAGCAGGAATAAAAGTTAATGGGATATCCGAAACACGTGCAATTTACCCCTTCTATAAACCCTATAAAATAAGTTTAAATTTAATTCCTGATAGTATCATTACAATCAATCCTACCATAACATATTATTCAGAAACTGTTTTTCAATGGAAAGAAGCATTTGAAGATGGTGGCGTTACTATTGAAAATACAATTTTCAGCGACACATTAATTGAAAAAACTTCAGACCCTCTTTATGTTTTTGAAGGAAATTATTCCGGTATCGTTCATTTGGATGCAAATCATACAGTTTATGAAGGCAAAAGTATTACAAGCTATGATCTTCCGAGTGGCAGCAACCCTGTTTTTCTGGAACTGAATTACAAAACTGAAAATGAAGTTTACATTGGGTTATTTGCAAATACCTCAACCGAAAGCGATGATGTTGGTATTTTACATCTGAATAAAACAGATACATGGAAAAAAATCTATATCAATTTATTAAATGCAATAAATAATTCAACTAATGCAACAGATTTCCAGGTTTTTTTCCGTATTGATAAAAGTAGCGATGTATCCAATCCTGTAATTCTTTTCGATAATATTAAACTTGTACATTTCTGATATGAATAAAAAACTCCAGGTGCTGAGATATGTAATTGCTGACTTTTTATCAGCATTTCTCGCATGGGGTATATTTTTCTATTACAGGAAAGTTACAATAGACCACCAAACATTTCATATCAAAGAACAAATATTAATTGACAACAATCTATATTTAGGCTTAATACTTATACCAATACTTTGGATACTCTTATATTCAATGATAGGAACATATTCAAGAATATACAGAAAATCAAGATTAAAAGAATTAGGACAAACATTACTTGTTACAATTATCGGTGTTATTTTAATATTCTTTATTATTCTTTTAGATGATAGTGTTAAATCATATAAAGATTATTATCTTTCTTTTTTTATTCTATTTCTTTTCCATTTCTTTTTTACTTTTTCTTCCCGCCTTACCATTACTTCTATTACAGCACACAGAATACATCATCGTAAAATAGGATTCAACACGATTATTGTTGGAAGCGATAAAAATGCCATATCAATTTATAAAGAAATTGAAGGTCAAAGAAAATCTTCAGGAAACAAATTCGTTGGATTTGTTCATGTTAAAAATAATGGAGATTATCATTTGATAGAATATCTACCTCACCTGGGATATTATAAAAATATTCTAAATATTATTAATGCAAATAAAATAGAAGAAATAATTATTGCTATTGAACCATCGGAACACAAAACCATTAACAAAATACTTACAGAAATAAACGGGGCCAATGTTGTTACGAAAATTATTCCTGATATGCAGGATATCTTACTCGGCTCAGTAAAAATGACTGCAATATGGGATGCTCCTCTTATCCAAATCTCACCTGAATTAATGCCTGTCTGGCAAGCATCTATTAAAAGAGCAATTGATATCACCGTATCTATAACTATGCTTGTTGTATTCAGCCCATTGTATTTATTTACTGCTATTGGTGTTTTAATATCATCGAAAGGTCCAATATTTTATTCTCATGAAAGAATAGGATTGCATGGCAAATCATTTACGATGCATAAATTCCGGTCAATGTACGTTGATGCGGAGAAGAATGGTCCACAATTATCAAGTAAAAATGATACCCGTATTACTTCATTCGGAAAATTTATGCGCAAAGTGCGCTTAGATGAAATCCCCCAGTTTTATAATGTACTTAAAGGGGATATGTCGCTTGTAGGTTACCGTCCAGAAAGGGAATATTTTATTAATGAAATAATGAAAGTTGCTCCTCATTATAAACTATTATTCAAGGTGAAACCAGGAATTACTTCGTGGGGACAAGTAAAATTTGGTTATGCCGAAAATGTTGAACAAATGGTGAAGCGTTTAAAATATGATATCCTTTATTTAGAGAATATGTCGCTATCCGTAGATTTCAAAATCCTTATTTATACTGTATTAATTATATTACAGGGACGCGGGAAATAAATTATATTGTTCCATTCTCAATCTTCAATACAATTTCTTCTATATTCTTATCATCACCTTTAGGATCATATTTTACTTTTAAATTTACTCCAAAAATACGCGCAATAGTTTGCCAAAAAGCTGCCCTCAGAGCACCTCTAAGCTCTTTAACAATTTCGAAAGAAGAATTACCCGTTTCCCTGTCAATCAGTTTTAATAATATGATTCCCTGTGTCATCGTCATATGTTCCACATCATCAGTAAATTCTTCTTTAAGCTCTTCTTCAGCTTTCTTCATATATTTTTTCTTTTCTTTTTCATCGGTAATCTTAGAAATAATCTCATTGTATTCATTTAATTTTATTCCGGCAATTACAGCATAAGGATATACTTTTTTCACATCTCTAACAAGCCTGCTATATTTTACCGGAGTAATAGATGATTTATTTTCTGTACCTGCAGAAGGAGTAATAACAACCTCATCCAAAACCAACACAGGAATGGTATCCCCTTCATAAATCTCAGCAGGGACTACTAAATCTTCCGTTGTCTGACAGTAGATTCCTGTATACCAAAAACAAAAATAGAAAAATATAAATAATGTTTTTTTCATTTACCAGTGCACAAGATTCAACATTTTAATGCCATTACACAAATTTACAAATATATGCTATTCGAAGTCAAAAGAAAAATTTGAATCCTGTCTTATTGCTATAACGTATTTAATATTTTTCATAGTATTTTTAATGCCAATTAATGACTATTAAAAATAGCAAAAAAACAAATATTATTTTTAAGAAATACAAAAAAGAAGTGGGAAAAACCTTATGCTACTTTGAGTCTTTCAATATTGGTTTTCCTGAGTTTTTCCTCAGCATAAGAAACGGAAATATGCATTTCAGTTTGTTTGTTATCGGAAGGTAATTCATACATTGCGTCAATCATGATGGCTTCAAGGATTGAACGAAGTCCGCGTGCACCTAGTTTAAATTCAATAGCTTTATCAACAACATAGTCGTACACTTCTTCATCAAATGTAAGTTTGATTTTATCCATTTCAAAAAGACGAGTATATTGCTTTATCAATGAATTTTTGGGTTCAAGAAGTATTCGATGCAGGACTTCACGGTCGAGAGAATGTAAATAGGTTACAACCGGCAGACGTCCTACTAATTCAGGAATCAAACCAAAGCTCTTCAGATCCTGAGGTGCAACATATTTTATTAAATTATCTTTATCAATCTCTTCCCTGTCCTGTACGCCGTATCCAACGACATTTGCCTGGAGGCGTGATGCAATTTTTTTATCAATTCCATCAAAAGCTCCACCGCAAATGAAAAGAATATTCTGTGTATTGATCTGTATCATTTTTTGTTCAGGATGTTTTCTTCCACCTTGCGGAGGAACGTTCACCACTGAACCTTCAAGCAACTTTAGTAGAGCTTGCTGAACTCCTTCGCCTGAAACATCGCGGGTTATAGAAGGATTATCACTTTTTCGGGCTATTTTATCAATCTCATCAATAAAAACAATTCCTTTTTCAACTGCTTCAACGTTATAATCGGCAACCTGTAATAAACGCACTAAAACACTTTCAACATCTTCTCCAACATAACCGGCTTCGGTAAGGACTGTAGCATCGGCAATACAAAAAGGGACCTGAAGAGTGCGGGCAATAGTCCTTGCAAGCAATGTCTTTCCAGTTCCGGTTTCACCAACAAGAATGATATTTGATTTTTCCAGTTCAACATCATCATCCTTTTTTGATTTAGCTGAATTTATTCGTTTATAATGATTATATACAGCAACGGCAAGAACTTTTTTGGCTTCATCCTGCCCTATTACATATTGGTCAAGGTGACGTTTAATTTCAGCAGGTTTGAGTAATTTGAACCCGGGAACAAACTTACTTTTTTTAACAGCAAGTTCTTCATTAACTATATTATAGGCTTGGGTAACGCAATAATCGCAGATATGACCTTCCAGCCCGGCTATTAGCATAGCTGTTTCGCGTTTATCGCGACCGCAGAATGAACAACGTGTGTTTTCCTTAGCCATTATTATTTTTTATTTCTAACCAGGATTTCGTCAATCATGCCATATTCCTTGGCTTCGGCAGCAGTCATCCAGTAATCACGGTCAGCATCTTTATAAATTTTATTATAGTTCTGTTTACTGTGATGTGCAATGATCTCGTAAAGTTCTTTTTTCAGTTTAATAATTTCCTTCGATACAATTTCAATATCGGATGCTTGTCCTTCAGCGCCACCCATAGGCTGATGAATAAGAATACGTGAATGACTTAAAGCAGTACGTTTTCCGTCTTTCCCGGCGCAAAGTAAAACAGCGCCCATTGATGCAGCCATTCCGGTACAAATTGTAGCTACATCGGGTAAAATATACTGCATGGTGTCGTAAATGCCAAGACCTGCATAAACAGAGCCTCCGGGAGTATTTAAATAGATCTGGATATCCTTGCGTGAATCAACAGATTCTAAGAAAAGAAGCTGAGCCTGAATGATATTAGCAACTTCGTCAGTGATCATTGAACCAAGAAAAATTATACGGTCCATCATTAAACGAGAGAATACGTCAAGGGAAACGGCATTCAACTGACGCTCTTCAATAATATAAGGAGATACGCTATTATTTGTTTTAGAAGTATAGCTGTCTAATGTAAGGCTGCTGATTCCTCTGTGTTTTACAGCATATTTACGGAATTCATCGTTGTTATAAGCCATATCTTTTTTAGTTTAAATTGTTAGACGTTTTAAGTTAGCCGTTTTTTATCTCAATCACAAATTAATGTTCATGCTCATGGTCATGATGTTCGTGATTATGTTTTTCGGAAGCTAATTTAACAAAATCTTCGTAACTGATTTTTTGATTTTTAATTTTTATTTTGCCTTTAAATAAATCTTTCAGTTTAATATCATATAATTGGTCGTAAATCTTTTTTGTTTCTTCCCTGTTTTGCATAAAGCGGTCAACAATACTATCCAGCTTTTGATTACTTTCCTCAGTTTCCTCGCCCTGCTGAATATTCTTTTTGAAATAATCTTTTATATAATTTTTAACATCAATAGGTGTAACTTCAATGTTATTATTTTTCAATAGACTGTTTTCAATCAACTGCCATCTTAATGTATCAGCATAAACTGCATATTCCTTTTCAACCTGTTCTTCTGTAAATTTTTCTTTATTGGTTTCTAAAAGCCAGCGTTTAAGAAATGCATCAGGTAAAGTGATTTTAGTATTTTTCAGAAAGTATTCAACGGTATCGCTGACAAACCTGTTATCACTTTCATTTTTAAATGAGGTTTCGGCATCAGTTTTAATTCGTTCTTTTAACTGTTCTTCGCTTGTTATATTATCCTGTTTATACACTTTTCCAAAAAGCTCTGCATTTAATTCAGCGGGATCATTCCTTGAAATGGTAATGACTTTCAGGCGGAATTTATTTTTTATCTCATCAGCTTTTTCATGACTGATATTCAGAACATGTGAAATTTCATGATGATTTTCGAATATTTTTAATAAATCAACATCAAGGGTATCGTCTTTTTTCAGTCCAATAAATTTCTTCTGTTCCTTTTTATCCTTAATCATATCGATAGCTACAGATGCTTTGCTTTTGATACCATTTTCGAGTATGTTACCTTTTGCATCCAATTCTTCGAATTCGGCATAAACCAAATCATTACTTTCTGCTGTTTCAGGATTTGAGAATTTTCCAAAGCGACGACGGATATCCATTAAATATTTTTCAACAACATTATCATCAACAGTGATATCATAATATTTAACCGAAACATTTTCGAGAGGTTCAATTTCAAAAGAAGGATTGGGCGCAAAATCAAAATAAAATTCAAAATCAGTTTGATTATCCCAGTCTATTTCTTTTGATTTTTCTTTGCTGGGTAAAGGATTTCCAAGAATATCAATATTGTTCTGCCCGAGATATTCATACATTTTATCAATGACAAGTTTATTGATTTCTTCAACAAGCATCGACTTACCATACATTTTCTTTACTACAGAAGCAGGTACTTTACCTGGGCGGAACCCGGGCATATTCATTTTTTTCTGATAATCTTTTATTGTTTTTTCGAGTTGAGGCTGATAGTCGGCTGCTGATACTTCAATTTTAAGAACTGAACTTAGCTCATCAATTTTTTCATGTGTAATGTTCATTGTCAATCTGTCTTTAATATCAATACAATATTTACTTCGTGCGGATGAAGGAACTTTCGCCACAGGCGAATAAACTTCTCGTCCCATCTTCCTTACTTCGTGCGGATGAAGGGACTTCCACCAATAGGCGGATAAACTTCTCGTCCCTTCCTCCTTACTTCGTGCGGATGAAGGGACTTTCGCCACAGGCGAATAAACTTCTCGTCCCATCTTCCTTACTTCGTGCGGATGAAGGGACTTTCGCCACAGGCGAATAAACTTCTCGTCCCATCTTCCTTACTTCGTGCGGATGAAGGGACTTTCGCCACAGGCGAATAAACTTCTCGTCCCATCTTCCTTACTTCGTGCGGATGAAGGGACTCGAACCCCCACGCCTTACGGCACCAGATCCTAAGTCTGGCTCGGCTACCAATTACGACACATCCGCTAATAATTTATGATTTTTAAAATACGATTTTCAATTATTTAAAGAACGATCATTTCATATCAAAAATCAAATAAGTGCGCAAAGATACTATTTTTTCAATATATAATATCACCTATTTTAAACATTATTACACCATGATAATTTGAAATGGGTTGCCTGAATATTTTAAACATTAAATCTGATATTTAAAATATCGCCATCATGAACGATATAGGTTTTACCCTCAACAGAAAGTTTACCTTTTTCTTTACATGCATTTTCGGAACCTAATGAAACAAAGTCGTTATATTTCATTACCTCGGCACGTATAAAACCACGTTCAAGATCGCTGTGAATTACGCCTGCTGCCTGAGGCGCGGTCATACCTTCTTTAATAGTCCATGCTCGCGCTTCTTTTGGTCCGGCTGTAAAAAATGTATGAAGTTTTAGTAAGCGGAATGCCGCTTGTATAAGCTTATTCACGCCGGGTTCAGTTAAGCCAAGTTCCTGCAGAAAAGCTTTTCTGTCATCAATACTTTCAAGTTCTGCAATTTCAGATTCAATTTTTCCGGCAATAACAAGCACTTCGGCGTTCTCTTTTTTCACCGATTCAATAAATGCTGATGAATATTTATTCCCGCTAACTGCCGAATTATCGTCAACATTACAAACATACATCATAGGTTTTTCGGTAAGAAGACAGAGGTCGCGAACAACTTTTTTATCTTCTTCAGAAACATCAAGCGTTCTTGCTGACTGGAATGATTCAAGATGATTTTTATATTTCACCAGTACTTCCAAATGTTTTTTTGCATCCTTCTCTCCTATTTTCGCAGCTTTTTCAACACGCTGAATTTTTTTCTCTATTTGTTCCAAATCTTTTATCTGCAATTCAAGGTCAAGGATCTCTTTATCACGCACAGGGTCAATAGAACCTTCAACATGAGGTAAAGCAGGATTATCAAAGCATCGGATAACATGAATCAAAGCATCGGTCTGGCGGATATCAGCCAAGAAACTATTTCCCACACCTTCGCCTTTACTCGAACCTTTTGTTAACCCGGGAATATCAACAATCTCAACTGTTGCATGAACAACCCTTGCAGCTTTAACCATTTTCTCCAGCACATACAATCTATCATCAGGGACATTGATGATTCCCACATTTGATTTACTTGAACCAAAAGCAAAATCGGTAACCTGCGCTTTGGTATTCGACATACAATTGAACAATGTTGTTTTACCTGAATTGGCAATCCCTATAATTCCACAGTTTAATGACATTTTTTCTAATTTTTGATTTGCAAAGATATTGAAGAATATGAAATAAAATTTATTTTTAAATCGTAAATCCAAAATCTTAATTCGTAAATCAATCTTAACAGTTTTCCATTTTTATCAACAATATAGTTTTATAAAAACTAAAACGCTTACTTTTGACCGTTAAAAAAAAATTATGCCTGATATTGAAAACCTGAAAAATCTTGCCACTCAAGTAAGACGCGATATTTTAAGAATGGTACATGCCGTAAATTCGGGACATCCGGGAGGTTCGCTGGGTTGTACCGATTTTATGGTTGCATTGTATAATGTGGTGATGGAACATGACCCGAAAAACTTTACTATGAATGGAAACGGACAGGATTTATTTTTCCTGTCGAACGGACATATTGCTCCGGTATGGTACAGCGTACTTGCCCGTTGCGGATATTTCCCTGTTAAAGAACTTGCAACACTTCGTAAATTAAACTCACGTTTGCAAGGTCATCCGGCTACAGCCGAGCATCTTCCCGGTATCCGCATGGCTTCAGGCTCATTAGGTCAGGGAATGTCGGCTGCCATAGGCGCTGCAATCACAAAAAAATTAAATAAGGACAACAAACTTGTTTACTCACTTCATGGCGATGGAGAACTACAAGAAGGTCAAATATGGGAAGCTTTGATGTTTGCTTCTGCAAAAAAAATTGACAACCTTATTTCTACTATTGATTATAACGGCAAACAGATAGACGGACCTACTGAAAAAGTCCTTTCTCTTGGCGACTTAAAAGCAAAATTGCTTGCTTTCGGTTGGGATGTTCTCGAAATGAACGGCAACGATATTGAAGAAGTTATACAAACTTTAAAAATTGCAAAAACCCATACAGGTAAAGGAAAACCTGTCGCAATACTTATGAAAACCGAAATGGGTTTTGGTGTGGACTTCATGATGGGAACTCATAAATGGCACGGACAAGCACCAAATGACGAGCAGCTCGCAAAAGCATTGGCACAATTGCCGGAAACACTTGGAGACTATTAAGAAGAATGTTTAATGTTTAATGTTTAATGTTCAATGATTAATGATTAATGTTAAATTATTTTGATTAAAAAAATTTCATATATCATAATTTTTCTAACAATTCTCCTTTGTCCTGTTCATTCATTTTCGCAGGTTAAAGAAAAAGAACAGCCCAAGCCTACAACAAGAATCCTTTTTGTTTTCGATGCATCGCAAAGCATGTACGGCGTTTGGCAAAGTGATATGAAGATCAAAATTGCTCAAAAACTTTTATCCAACCTGCTCGACAGTTTAAAAGATGTCCCCAATCTTCAACTGGCATTGCGTGTTTACGGGCATCAGAAACATTATCCACCACAGGATTGTGATGACACTAAACTTGAAATACCTTTTGCAGATGATAATGTTGAACGAATAAAAAGTAAATTAAAAACGATAACTCCTAAAGGAACTACTCCTATTGCCAGTTCACTGGAATTGTCAGCCAACGATTTTACTCCTTGCGATAATTGCCGAAACATTATCATTCTTATCACTGATGGTTTGGAAGAATGTGGCGGCGACCCTTGTGCCGTTTCAAAAACTTTACAGAAAAAAGGTATTGCACTGAAACCATTTATTATCGGTATAGGGAAAGATTTCTCCACTGCTTTCAGTTGTGTGGGAACTTATTTCGATGCTGCAAACGAACAGCAGTTTCATAAAGTTCTTAATGTTGTTATTTCGCAAGTATTGAATTCTACAACAGCACAGGTTAACTTACTTGATACATACGGCAATCCCACCGAAACCAATGTCAACATGACTTTCTATGATAATTTTTCAGGACTGATAAAATATAATTTCATCCATACCTTCAATAACAAAGGATTACCCGATACACTTACCCTTGACCCTTTAAGCACTTATAATATTGTTGTTCACACCATACCTCCCGTTGAAGTTGATAGCATCACACTCACCCAGGGCAAACATACCATCATTCCTGTTGATGCGCCCCAGGGATATTTAAAACTGAAAGTTGGCGGAAACAATATCAGCAGCATGAATAATATTAATGCAATAATCCGACAGAAAGACAGTACAAAAACCATTAATGTCCAGTCATTCGGTCAAACTGAAAAATATATAACCGGGAAATACGATATTGAAGCCCTGTGCCTGCCACGCTTGTATATCAATGATGTTGATGTTTCACAAAGTTATACCACTACTGTTGAAATCCCCCAACCGGGAATAGGTGTAATACAAACTCCTGCCAATGGGTATGGCAGTCTTTATGTTGAAGAGAATAATGAGTTGAAATGGGTTTATAATCTTAAAGAAAATTCCACGCAGGAATCCATTTCACTTCAACCCGGAAAATACAGGGTTGTATTCCGAAGCAAATACACAAACCGTTCGGTATACTCCATTGAAAAAACATTTTCGGTTACATCAGGGGCATCGGTTACAGTAAAAATGTATTAAAATAAATTTGAATAAAACATGAAAGCATACACATTTTCAGAACAGAAAGATACGCGAAGCGGATTTGGTGAAGGATTATATGAACTGGGGAAAAAGAACCCGAATGTTGTAGCATTATGCGCCGATTTGATCGGCTCACTGAAAATGGATGCTTTCATTGCCGAATTTCCTGAACGCTTTACACAGGTAGGAATTGCCGAAGCCAATATGATTGGCATTGCAGCAGGCATGACCATAGGTGGTAAAATCCCTTTCACCGGGACTTTTGCCAATTTCTCCACCGGTCGTGTTTACGACCAGATAAGGCAATGCGTGGCCTATTCAAATAAAAATGTAAAAATTTGCGCATCGCATGCTGGGCTTACATTAGGCGAAGATGGTGCAACACACCAGATACTCGAAGATATTGGCCTGATGAAAATGTTGCCTAACATGACTGTCATCAACACCTGTGATTTCAATCAAACCAAAGCTGCAACCATTGCCATTGCCGATTTCTACGGACCGGTTTATTTGCGTTTCGGCAGACCAAAAGTTCCTAACTTCACCCCAAAAGATCAGTCGTTTGAAGTAGGAAAAGCCATTATACTTAACGAAGGAAAAGATGTTACCATTTTTGCAACCGGACATCTGGTATGGAATGCCATCGAAGCAGGAATGGCTCTTTCGGAAAAAGGCATCGATGCAGAAATAATAAATATTCACACTATAAAACCGCTCGACAGAAATGCAGTATTGCAATCGGTTGCAAAAACAAAATGTGTGGTTACAGCCGAAGAACACCAGATGAATGGCGGTATGGGCGACAGTATTGCACAACTGCTTTCAAGAGAACTACCAACACCTGTAGAAATGGTAGCTGTAAACGATAAATTCGGTGAAAGCGGAACACCAGAAGAATTGATGATTAAATACGGTCTTAGTACGCCTGCTATTATTGATGCAGCATTAAAAGTTATTTCGAGAAAATAATTATCATATTAGATAAAATGTACAAAAAGTTTTTTCTTGTCTTTCTATTTTGTTTATTTACATCAACAATTATTATCGCCCAGGAAAATATTAATTCATGGGACAATTACAGTGGTGTTAAATTAAATGGTAAAGTAAAATCAATTCACGGAGTTCAATACGACGTACACAAGACAGGAACTATTGAAAAAAATCAGAAAGGTTTTGCATCGTATACGGAAAAGCTCAATGAAGCCGGCAATATAACCGAAGTAACCTCCTTCAATGAAAAAGGAAAAGAAAATTCAAAACAAATATTTAAATATAATATCTCAGGAAAGCTTATAGAATACAGGGATTCAGCATTTGGTTCTGTAACTGTCCAAACATACAAATACGACGATAAAGGAAATAAAACCGAAAAGTGTAAACAAAATAAAAGCGGTAAAATCTTCGAAAAATACATTAATAGCTTTGACTCAAATGGAAATTTAATTGAGCATAAAGTATACGGAATCGATGGCGTTCTGCAAGAAACAATCAAATACAAATATGATGATAACGGAAACCTTACAGAGGTAGTAAAATACGCCAGCAACAATTTACCTGAAAGCACTGAAGCTTATAAATACAACGAGAAAGGAAAAAAAATCACTTATTCATTCTACAATAAAGACTACATCCTCGAAAAAACAAGTGTCTACTTATACGATGAAAAAGACAGTCTTGATGAAATTGAAAGATTTGATGCATTTGGTAAATTGATTTCAAAAGATATTTTCGGATATGATGCCAATGGCAACCTGATTTCGGAAAACGACTTTGATGCTAATGGAAATATAACTTTTAAAACATCTTACATGTATATTTTATTAACACCCTATGTAAGAGAAAAAACAACAGTAAACGAATCAGGATATAAAAACACACTAGTATACGACGACCAATATATAAAAGAAGGAAATAAAATTATCATTGAAGATAATACCTACAACCCGGATGGTAGTTTGGATTTTCAAAAAATCAAAAACTATGAATATGATGATAAAGGTAACTGGATTAAAGAAACATCCATAAGCTTTGCTGATAAAAATCCAGATTTTATTGTTACCCGTGAGATTGAATACTACAATTAAATTTCTTAATCAATTAAACCTTACAAAAAATATTTTGTCTTAAAAAAAGACAAAATCATTTTGCAATAATTTCTTAACTTAGTATTTTGTAAATCACGTGGAGCAATATTCCGATAATGAACTTCTGGAACTGTTTCGTAATGGCGGCAACAGTCATTATGCATTTAACCTCATCGTAAACAAATATCAGCGACAGGTATACTGGCATGTCCGCCGCATCGTCATCGACCACGATGATTCGAACGATGTTGTTCAGAACACCTTTGTAAAAGTCTGGCAAAACCTATATAAATTCAGAGAAGAAGCACAATTATTCACATGGCTATATCGCATTGCAACCAACGAATCGATAAACTTTCTGAAACAGAAACGAACAAAATTTTTCATTCCTATTATTAATGTTGAAAAACAATTATCCGAATCACTTAAAGATTCACCATATTTTAAAGGAGACGAAATTCAGCGCAAGTTACAACAAGCAATACTCACGCTTCCTGAGAAACAACGCATTGTTTTCAACATGAAATATTTTGAAGGAATAAAATATGAAGATATGTCACAAATACTCGACACATCAGTTGGTGCGCTTAAAGCCAGTTATCATATTGCTGTAAAAAAAATTGAAAAATATTTATCAGGCGATTAAACCTTTTCAATTTTCATTAATCAAACAAACAGAAAGCACTCATGAAAAATAACGAAAACATACACGACGATAACATTCAGAGATCAGCGCCAAAACTGTTTTCCGTGAATAAGGAAAACCCTTTCGATGTTCCCGAAAATTATTTTGAGAATTTACAAGGTGCTATTTCAGATAAATGTACAAGCACTGAAAAAAGCAAAACTACTAAAGTGGTTTATCGTCGCTTGCTTGTTCCTATAGCTGTTGCAGCGTCAATAGTGTTGATTGTGTTTATCATCAATAAGAGAAATAACATTATCACTCCAGATAATAGCGCACAATACGCATATACCGAAACCGATGCCAGCGGCACTTCTGCATACCTTAATGATTTAATTGAAAACAACGAACTTGATGAAGATTTAATTGTTACAGCACTCACCAACGACGATACCATTAAACGTGTTTCAGCAAATTCACAGGTTGAAGAAAACATAAACAAGCTAAACAATAATCCAGTCGTTATAACCGATTCTACAAGTAATGTAAAGGTTACCGAAGATGATATTATTGATTACCTGCTTGAAAATTATTCTAATGATGAACTATAAAAACTTAATGATATGAAAACAATAAAAATATTCTGCATGATGATTACAGCAATCATTATGCTATCGCAAAACCGCATCGTTGCACAGGAAAACGAACCCGGAGCAGAAGCAAAAAAAGAAAAAATCGAAGCACAGAAAATTGCTTACATCACTACGCAACTTAAACTTACAGCCGACGAATCGAAAACATTCTGGCCGGTATACAATGAGTATGAAACAAAAAAAGAAACTATCCGAAAAGATTTCAGGAAGAACTACAAGCCCAATGCTACCGACTCTATCAGCGAAGCAAAAGCAAAAGAACTTATCACAGCACAGTTAAAAATGGAGCAGGATCTGCTCGACCTGAAAAAAGAATATGCAGTAAAATTTCAATCGGTATTAACTGCATCAAAAGTTATAAAGCTTCAGAGAGCAGAAAATGATTTTAAAAAAGTATTATTGAAAATGCTTAAGGATTCGCAAAAAAAACCCAGCAAACCTGAAAAACCTGAATAATGCAAATAACTAAAACTCCCGGGAAACCGGGATTTTTTTTTAAATAGAAAATGGATGATAGAAAATAGTAAATTGATGTCCGCCAAGGCGGATTGGTTGTTGGTTGAAGGCTACTGGTTTGGTTGTAAGTTTTATGTTGTTGGAGTTTTTACCATAACCCTTCAACCATTGACTTGGCTAGTTGCCATAACCTTTCAACATTTGACATTTTTACAGAAAATTGAATTGATGTCGTTAGTTGTTGGTTTATAGCTACTGGCATGGTTGAAAGTAAAAATGTTTTATGGTTATTAACCTATGACCTCGCACCTTTAACCTGACTAGCCGCTACAACTTTCAACAAATAACTTTTATAGAAAATAATGTTAATAGTTTTTGGTTTATAGCTACTGGCTTGGTTGTAAGTTTTATGTTGTTGGAGTTTTTACTATAACCCTTAAACCATTGACTTGGATAGTTGCCCAGCTTAACAACTATTGACCTTTTTATAGCTCCGCCTCACTACTCACTACTTTCTCAGAGCTTAAAATTGTTTCTTTAAAAACTGTTTTGAATTCATTCAAATTTATACCGACAGAAAAAAGGTTTGCAAAAATATTTTTTTTCTGTACGGTATAACTCGTTCTAAACAGTTTTGCTTTTGCAAACCTGATAAGAACAAGTATAATTGTATTAACGGTCAGGCTGAGCCGATTCTCCAGAAATGACATTATTCTCCTATTTAGAAGTCGCTGAAGGAGAATCGTGTCGAAGTCGACCGATATATGTCACTCTTCGACACGGACGACAACACGCATGCCCTCGCTGTGTCCGGCTCTGAGTGACAATTAAAATTTGAATATGTAATTCAATATAAAAAATTCAAAACCGTTTCTTTAAAATGTTATGATAAATTATCCTTGAAAATTCTTTATATTTGATTTCTTAATTAAAATCGTTTCTTATGAGAAATATTTATACTACTGTTGTTTTTTTTATTTTGGCTTTGTCTGTTCATTCGCAGATCATCGTTTTGCAGCCGGATGCCAGCGCCGGCATTGATACTTATGTCAGCAGCTATAATGACACGGTGAACTATGGAAGTAACCCATACCTGTTCATGGCAGGAAGTACTGCGCCGCAGAATGATACTTTGAATCTGTACATCAAATTCGATCTTTCGGCAATCACGCCGGGCACAACGATCAACAATGTCAGGATAGACTTCTACAGTTACGGACAGAACGGAGGCATGCAGGGATATGATCTGGGAACCTATGAAGTGCTTGGATCCTGGAAAGAAGATTCACTGACATGGAGAAATCAGCCGCCTCACGATAATGTGAACCTGTGGACCATCTTCGGCGATTATTTTCAATGGAACGGAGGTTACAGCTGGCGTTCGCTCACGATCCCGGCTTCGCTGGTACAGAAATGGGTGGATAACCCCTCGCAGAATCATGGAATCATGATCACTCAGCTTAACGGATTCTACGGAGTTCCATACATCCCTTCTTCCGACTGGGCCGATGCGCGCTACCGACCAAGGATAGTGCTGAACAGCAACGGATCAAAGATATCGGGAACAGTTACTGACTCGCTTTCCAATATCATTCCCGGTGTGATCCTTACTGCCAACAATCTCTTGAATACGCAAGTATTCGCCAGGGATACAGCGGATGCGAACGGAAACTATGAACTCAATGTGATCTATCCCGATACTTTCATGGTTACTGTTGAAGGAATTACTGGTGTGATGCCCGTGATCTACGACAGCATTGTTGTTACCGAAGGACAGAACTATATCCTGAATCCCATGGTCGATGTTAACAGCCATGCGATAGCCGGAGTGCAGACCAGCACCTGGACGCTGGCACAAAGCCCATACATCATCTCAGGAAATATCACCGTTCCCGATGATGAGCAACTCATCATTGAACCGGGCGTTATAGTAAAATATGCCGGATCATTTGAAATTGCCGTGTACGGATCTTTGCAGGCGGTTGGCAACGAAACCGACAGCATTATTTTCACCAGCTACGATACCATCACCAGGCATAAAGGCAGGGGACTGCGTTTTTACGGTGCAGATTCCTGCATGCTTGAATATTGCAGGATAGAGAACATGCGTTCGTTCGACAGGATATGGGGACAGCTTGACATAGACAGAGGAGGAGGCATATATGATTACATGTCCAACCTTACTGTTCAGCATTGCTTTATCAGGAGGAATTTTGCACAGACAGGAGGAGGAATCTGCGTGTTGAGCTATTCACCTTATTTTTGCATTATCGACCATAACAGGATTGAAGATAATATCGCATATATGGATGGCTGCAGCTACGATGGCGGAGCCGGAGTATGCATCTATGCTGATCCAAACAAGGAGACCGTAGGTTTTCATGACAATTTGATTCTGAATAACGATTTCATCGATGCTTCCTGTTATAACTACGAAGGCGGTGGCGGAATGATCATCGTTGGAGGAAAATTCAATATCATCAACAATACTTTTCTCTATAACTCTTCAAAACGGGGACCCGCCATTTATGCCCCTTCTTTTGAAGGCAAAATGCAGAATAATATTTTCTGGTTTAATCATGATGGCTACAACAATGAGCAGGTAGCGATGGAAGATCAAATGGGACCGCTGTTCGAGTCGAGTTACAACTGCTATCCCGATTCAGGAGTGATCTTCCAGTACTGGAATAATCCATTGCCTGATACTGTTCCCGGAGGAAATAATATCATCGCTTATCCGGTGTTTGCAGATACCGTTGCAGGTCATTACTGGCTTGGTTCTCTAAGTCCATGCATTGATAAAGGTTATAACAAGCTGCTAAGATCGCAATATGATTTCAAAAACGTTTGTCGTGTTTTTGATGGCGATAATAACGGGACAGGGATAGTGGATATTGGCGCATACGAATACAATGCACACGCATTCCATTACCTTGATATCGGCCCCGACAGGGAGTTGTGTTATGATACAGCCAACACCATTTCGGTCGATCCTGTTTATCCGCATTACAGCTGGAGCACGGGAGATACTGTAAACTATACTCATGTGATGAGTTCGGATATATTTTATGTTACAGTGAATGAAAATCATGGCTGTTACGCTTTCGATTCGGTGAGCGTCATAGTGAATCCTCTGCCGGTGGTATACCTGGGAAATGATACGGCATTGTGTTACGGAAATTCCTTCAACTTAGATGCCGGTCCGGGATATACTAACTACATGTGGAACGATACATTATTTGGAAGCCAGTATTATGAGACAGGAATTAGCGGGGGAGATTATTTTGTACAAATAACCGATAATAACAACTGCAGCAATCACTCCGATACTGTGCATGTAACAATAAATCCATTGCCTGTCGTTGATATTGGAAATGATACTACAATTTTAATAGTTACATCAGGTTATGTTTTTCTGGATGCAGGTTCGGGATATGCAGACTATGAATGGAGCACTGGTGATACCACGCAGCAGATAACACTAACAGCAAGTTCTTTGGGAGTTGGTATGCATTCCATTAATATTACAGTTACCGATACGAATGGATGTATTGGATATGATATGATCAATATCACAGTGGTCTCAGGTGCAGGTATAGAAGAAGAATTATCCGGTGATATGAGCATTTATCCGAATCCTACAGAAGGAAGTTTTGTAATTACTACCAGCGGAAATTTGCAGGAAAAATATATTGAGATATTTGATCCCAAAGGAGGAAAGGTGTTTGAAAAGAATCTTTTAAATGCATCTGAAAATAAAATCGATCTTAGCGGATATCCTGAAGGAATATACCTGATTAAGATTACTACTGATAGCGGTGTGATAAAGAAAAAGCTGGTTATTGATTAATGTTGAATTTTAATTTGTTAATGATTAATAGTTTGGAAGGGTAAAATGGAATATCAGGAACTCAATTTATAAAGTTAGAATATCAGTAATACAGCAATACAAAAGTTGGCAACAAGTGTAAAGACAGGCGACCAGACAGATACGATAGTGATAAATAATAACGAAAGAAAGGATTTAGCTTTTTGACAGGACAGTGCAAATTTGATGGAAATTTATTTTGTTTTTTTCTTCCCCCCACAAAAAAAGAAGGAAACCCCACCCACATTGCACACATTGGCAAGCCCCACATGCCAACCCTCAATCCAAAGCTTACCAAAGAGTGCAATTTTGCCGACCCACTCGGAACTAACAACAGAAGTAGTCCTTTTTATATTGTAAAACAAGATAAAAAACGCTATTTTTGAGAATTCAATTCTAAAATAAAAGAATAGCATACTTATTAAAAGATAAAAAATGACAAGCACAACACAAAGAGCAGAATTGCAAGCCAAAATATGGAAAATAGCCAACGATGTTCGTGGCTCAGTTGATGGATGGGACTTTAAACAGTTTGTGTTAGGAACACTTTTCTATCGATTTATTAGTGAAAACTTCAACAATTACATTGAAGGTGGTGATGAAAGAGTAAAATATGCAAACTACCCTGATAAAGACATTACACCCGAAATAAAAGACGATGCTATAAAAACAAAAGGTTACTTCATTTATCCAAGTCAATTATTCGTGAATATTGTCAAAACAGCCAATACCAACCCCAATCTTAACACAGACTTAAAAGCCATTTTTGACGCTATAGAAAGTTCTGCAAATGGTTATCCATCCGAACCAGATATAAAAGGATTGTTTGCCGACTTTGATACAACAAGTACAAGACTTGGAAATACCGTTGAAAGCAAAAACCTCCGTTTAGCTGCCGTTTTGAAAGGTGTAGAAGATTTGAATTTTGGAAATTTTGAAGATAATCAAATTGACCTTTTTGGCGATGCTTACGAATTTCTAATATCCAATTATGCCGCCAATGCGGGTAAATCGGGAGGGGAGTTTTTTACGCCACAGCATGTATCTAAACTCATTGCTCAACTTGCAATGCACAAGCAGACATCTGTAAATAAAATCTATGACCCTGCTTGTGGTTCTGGCTCTTTATTGTTACAAGCAAAAAAACATTTTGACAATCATATTATTGAAGAAGGCTTCTATGGACAAGAAGTAAACCATACGACCTATAACCTTGCCCGTATGAATATGTTTTTGCACAACATCAACTACGACAAGTTTAATATTGCCCTTGGCAATACACTTATTGACCCGCACTATGGCGATGAAAAACCATTTGATGCCATTGTTTCTAATCCGCCTTACTCAATAAAGTGGATTGGTGACGATGACCCAACTTTAATAAATGATGACCGTTTTGCACCTGCTGGTGTTTTGGCTCCTAAATCAAAAGCAGATTTTGCTTTTGTGCTTCATGCACTAAGTTATCTATCCAGTAAAGGCAGAGCAGCGATAGTTTGTTTCCCTGGTATCTTTTATCGTGGCGGTGCAGAGCAGAAAATCAGAAAGTACTTAGTCGATAATAACTTTGTTGAAACCGTAATCTCTTTAGCTCCAAATCTTTTCTTTGGAACTTCCATTGCCGTAAATATTCTGGTGCTTTCTAAGAAAAAAACGGAAAATAAAACACAATTTATCGATGCCAGTGGCGAAGATTTCTTTAAAAAAGCAACCAACAACAATCTGTTAGAAGACAAACACATTGAGAGCATAATGCAGATGTTCGATAGCAAAGTAGATGTAGAGCATGTGGCTAAAACTATCGACAATAGCAAAATTGCCGAAAACGATTATAATCTTTCCGTAAGTTCTTATATTGAAGCAAAGGACAACCGTGAACAGGTGGATATTACAAAGCTTAATGATGAAATAGCCAAAACAGTGGTGAAAATTAACAAGCTACGTGCTGATATTGACACAATTGTAAAGGAGATTAAGGCATGAGCAAAGAGGTAATTATTTATAAAAGCACCGAAGAAAAAGTTGAGCTCTCTGTATTTATTGAGAATGAAACCGTTTGGTTGACTATAGACCAAATGGCAGAATTATTTAACAAAAGTCGTTCTACAATCAATGAGCATATTCTTAATATTTATAGTGAAAAAGAACTTCTGGAAGAAAGCACCATGAGAAAAATCGGAAATTCCGATTTTTCTACCAAACCAACAAACTACTACAATCTCGACGTCATCATTTCTGTTGGTTACCGCGTTAAATCTGTTCAAGGCACTCGTTTTAGACAATGGGCTACCGAACGCCTTAAAGAGTATATAATAAAAGGTTTTACAATGGACGACGAACGCTTGAAAAACCTAGGTGGCGGCAACTATTGGAAAGAACTCTTGAACCGTATTCGGGACATCCGATCCAGCGAAAAAGTGATGTATCGGCAGGTATTGGATTTATACGCCACAGCTTCCGACTACGACCCTAAGAGCGATATGAGTCTGACTTTTTTCAAAATAGTGCAAAATAAGCTCCATTACGCTGCACATGGCAATACTGCCAGCGAAGTGATTTATATGCGTGTAGATAGCGATAAACCCTTTGCCGGGCTAACTAATTTTAAAGGCGACCAGCCCACACAAGCCGAGGCTATGATTGCCAAAAACTTTTTGGAGGAAAAAGAACTGAAAGTGCTGAACAATTTAGTGGCGGCTTATTTTGACTTGGCAGAGTTGAATGCCATTGAAGAACGCGAAATGCGCATGGAAGATTATGTACGGGAATTAGACAATATTTTATCTACAACCGGACGTAAGGTTTTAAAAAACGCAGGAAATGTTTCGCATGAACAAGCTATGGAAAAGGCTAAACAAGAATACCAAAAATACAAAGGAAAAACCCTAAGTGCGGTTGAAAAAGACTATTTAAAAACCCTTGCTGCATTAGAGAAAACAGCTAAAAAACAAATCCGTAAAAAATGAGTTATATAGATAAATTATTGGAAGGCGTGGAAAGTGCAGTGGGTTAACATCGCCACCGAAAAGCAGCAGCCGAACCGTTGGCGTTCATTGTAAAAAGACAGAAACAGACGACAGGTTGATAAAAGAAATTTTGCTGCATAAAGACACAGAAAAAAATAAAATGCCAACGCACATTCAGGCACATTTGGCTGCCCAAACACACGGGCGACCGCTTCGCAGCCAAAAGAGCCTTCATTTTTGCAGACGCTTAAATAATGAGTATCTTTGACAAGACAAAAAATAATAAATTAATATGCTATTTGAAGAATTTACAAATTTTAATTATCAATTTCCTGAACCTCAATATTTGGGAGCAAAGCATACTCATTTAGCTTGGATTAAAAAATTTATCCCAAACAATGTATCAACTGCAATAGATGCCTTTGCAGGTTCACAATCTGTTGCATTCCTATTTAAACAACTCGGATATAAAACATTGACCAATGATTACCTCAATTTCAATAATCAAATTGGATTAGCTTTAATTGAAAATAAAAACATTAAACTAACTAGTGAAGATTTGAAACTTCTTTTTCAGCAATCTAAAAATAAAGAAGAATTCCAGTTGATGGAAAACACTTTTACAAATGTGTTTTTTGAAAAAGAAGAAGCTAATTTTTTGGACAATTTCAGAGCTAATATTTCACTACTTGAAAACCCAATAAAAAAAGCAATCGCTTTTGCTGTGATTAACCGAAGTATGACAAGGAAAATTACTATGGGACATTTCGGGCATACTCAAGCATTGGTTTATGCAAGCGACCCTGAAAGAATAAAACGCAACCGGAGTTTAATAAGACCAATCAAAGAAATATTTGAAGAAATACTTCCTAAATACAATAATGCAGTCTTTGACAATAAAAGAGAAAACCAAAGCTTTAACAAAAATATTTTAGAGTTATTGCCTACAGTTGAAAAAGTGGATTTAGCATATTTTGACCCTCCATATTGTGATAGTCACGCAGACTATCAAGGTTTTTATCATTTACTTGAAACTTATACTGAATATTGGAAGGACAAGAAATTTATAAACGGTATAAAAAGATACGAGCCACAACGGTTTAGTGGATTTGACAAGAAAAGAGATGTTATAAATTCATTTGAGAAACTTTTTGAACTTTCCGAAGAAATACCAAATTGGCTAATTAGCTATAATAATCGTAGTTATCCAGGAATTGAGGAATTTGAAAAAATAATTTTAAAATATAGAGATGTAAAGGTTGAAGCAAAAACATATCATAATGGCAGAGGTGGCAAGGGAAGTGTAGCAGGAAGTCAAGAAATTTTATTCGTATGCAACCCAAAGAAAAAACATTTTATATCAACCAATCAAAATGAAAACCTTTTAAAGCAAAGTATACAGCAATAATTATGAGAGAAATATTCAGAGAACTAAATACAGCCTACCAAAGCAATGATTTTGGAACAATACTCGTTCATCAATATGGTAATTACTTTCTTAAACTACGTTCGCTTTCACGTACTGAAATTTTAAGACAATTAGCTATAAGGGCTGAAGTAAATATTGATAACGTTCAAGGTCGCCAACTTTTTGAACATCTATTTTGTCAGAACATTTCAGAAGAAACAATTGATGCCTTTATCAGAGAAATCTATCAACAAGAAAGAGCAGAGCGAATAGGTAATGAAGAAAATCTTTACACTCAACTATTTCGTTTAACTGTTTTTAACTGGGGTGGTTTTTATCAAAATGCCGTAGAGCAGACGATTGTAAATAATTATGTTAAGAAAATTCGTGATTACAACCAACTATTAAACAGTATTGACAATGATTTAGCACCGAGATTAAAAAGTTATGTTTTATGTTCTTGGTATAATCACTGGACATCAATACTGATCGAAGATATGTTTAAAGACCACGAAGATATATTACCGGCCGTTGGTCTTGTAAAAAAAGTTGACTTTTTCTGGAACAATTTTCCTTTTGACTTAAAGGTTACATATTTTCCTGATGGCTTTATGAAAGTTAAAAGACAACAAAGAGGATTGAGACCCGAACTCACCGAATTGAAAGCATTTGGAAGACAGAATAACATTAACTTTGACCGCACCGCAACTGATGATGAAATTTTCGAGGAGCTAATTCGAAGAATTACAGAAAGCCCCAGCCCTGATGCGCAAAATTTCATTCAGCAATTCCATCAAACAAGACGAGACATCATTAATGACACTATAGCAAATCCTCAAGAACTTATTATTTGGTTTTATGAAAATCAAGGAACAAGAAGATTTGATGCTGCCAATAGATTTTTCATCGTTCTTATTGACAGAAATAATCTTGAAGAAAGTTGGAAATTGAAAAGGAATAGAGAAATTTTAAGCACTCAAATAAATGATTTTTTGAACGCAAATAGGAATGTTGACTTTAACCAGTTTCAATTAAACTTTAATTGGGAAGGCGATAATTACCAAAGCTTTGCAACTTGTTTGTTTATCATTAGAGAATGAAATAGCCACGTTTTGTATAGCACATTTGCATTTTTTTCAAACGCACAAAACCAAACAAAAAAAGCAAAAGAGCTACCAAGCCTACGCACAAAGATAGAAAGATAATGCAGCAAAAATGGAGACAATTGACAGACAAGAACGGCCAGTTGCTAACAGCGTGTAGCTTCAATTGCCGAGATAGTGCGACTTTTAACGTTTCTGCATTTAATAAATTTATGTGTAACTTGACAGGAAAGTGCTTCGATTCCGAAAACTTTCGGAACGGCAACTAACCATACCGCCAAACCGTTAACGGCAAGTATGACTAAAAAAAACGATACAGATGAAATATCCATGCAAACGAAAAATTTACACTAAACAAAATGATTAAAATAAGTGAAGGAAAAAACAAAGCATGGATATTCACGAGCAAGCCAGTGTTGCGCCCCGATGAATATCGGGGGTGCGAGCGGGCCTGCCCGACTGGCAAGGCGGGCCTGCCCGACTGGCAAGGCGGGTAACTTAAAAACTTAAAATTTAAACAGATGAAAAGAATTATAATTGGATTATTGTTAGGCATTGCTGCTGGAATAATTGATGTAATTCCAATGATTATCCAAAACCTGACATGGGATGCAAATATTTCTGCATTTACAATGTGGATTGTTGTTGGATTCTTAATATCAACAATTGACTTGAAATTAAACCCTATAATCAAAGGTGTTTTGATTGCGTTTTTAGTATTGTTGCCAACTGCTATTCTGATAGGTTGGAAAGAACCAATATCATTGATACCTATTATAATAATGACAACAATTCTTGGAGGATTACTTGGACTTTCTATTCAAAAAATTATTGAGTCAAAATAATCTTGGCAAAACATGATTGAAAAAATTCTACAACAACAAAACGATAACGGAGGACAATTTTGTTCATGAACATAGGGATTAAACATTCAACCAATTCACCTCTCACATCTTCGCCAGCTTAGCCACATCTTTCATATCCAGTATTTGTTTGTGATACCCCTTTATAGTAGCGTTGATCATTGAATACGCAAAATCTTTCAGCGTTATGAAATAACTCGGCGAAATCATATGCAGCAAAGGATACATCCAATCCATATATTTGTAGAACGACAAAGCGTGCTTTAACCCTTTTGTTGGACGCATAAAGGCAGGACGAAAATTATACACTTGTTTGAATGGTAATTTCATCAAATCATTTTCGGTTTTCACTTTCACTTTCGACCATTCCATTTTGCTAGTCCCTGTGCCGTATCCCGAAATATAGCAGAAAGTCATTTCAGGGTTTAAACGACTTAATGTTTCAGCAAAATTCATAGTTAATGTATAAGTTATCTTATAGTACTCTTCTTTGTTCACGCTAAGTGATGATATTCCCAAACAGAAAAAACATGCATCATAATTCTTCAAATCATTTTCAATTGCAGATAAATCATACAAGTCCTTCAGAACAATCTCATTCATCTTCGGATGTTTTATTTCGCAACTTCTTCTTCCTACCACTAATATTTGTTCTATTTCAGGGTGTTGCAAACATTCATGTAGCACGCCCTCGCCTACCATTCCTGTTGCTCCGGTAAGTATTACTTTATGTTTTTCTGACATACCAATTTTTTTATCCAAATTTATAAATAAACTTGTTAATAGTTGTAGATAAAAGAATGATAAAAAATACTTCATACTTTAGGCGAACAAAAAGGTATATGGATATATGCTATAAAGATTACAACTAAAGCTGATATTATTTTACCATGCATTGATTTAATTATAAGGAAAGACGAAATCATTTTATGGGACTTTGATTCAAATAAAAGAAAGATTTAATTCATTTCATAATACCCTCATTTAATTACGAGGAAGGTTGAATTCATTTTGCGGTACTTTGATTCAATCACAAGAAAAGATGTAATCATTTCACTAAACCCTGATTCAATTAAAAAGAAAACTGTAATCTTTTCACTAAACCCTGATTCAATCACAAAGAAAGCTGTATTCATTTCACTAAACCTTGATTTAATTACAAGGAAAGCTGTAATCATTTCACTAAACCTTGATTTAATTATAAGGAAAGCTGTAATCATTTCACTAAACCTTGATTCAATTACAAGGAAGGTTGTAATCATTTCACTAAACCTTGATTCAATTACAAGGAAAGCTGTAATCTTTTCACTAAACCCTGATTCAATTAAAAAGAAAACTGTAATCTTTTCACTAAACCCTGATTCAATTACAAGGAAAGCTGTAATCATTAAAAGGTTCATGGAAATCGTTACAAGGTTAACTGTATCGACGAACACCCGAATATACTTTAAAAGGTATAGGGGTATAAAGGTATAAGTTATTCGAAATTCAGTATTGGAAATTGGATATTGAAAAAGTTATTGGTTGATAGGTGTAGCAGCTTGTGAAGTCAATAGTCAAAGGGTTGTAGTATAAATACCATTAACAAAAAACATTTGCCCAAACCAGCCGCCTAACCTAAAAACTAATGAACTTAAAAAGGTATAGGGGAATAAGGGTATAAGGGTATAAGGTATAACAATTCTCAATTCTCAATTCTGAATTCTGAATTCTGCACTCTCACTTCAGCATTCTGCACTTTCCTCGCCGTCAGCCTGAACACGTCGAAGGCAAGGCGGGTCTACTTCCCTGAGTTTTCGTAGTATTTAATTACTTTTCTTATACCCCTTCCCCTTCACACGAAGCTTACGCCCTTCCCCTCCCGAATTCTAAGATATAAACAAACATTTCGGAATATTTTTTTTACACATAAAATTTTTCCATTTTCGGTTGAATTTAGCCAGCCTGCCTTAATTTTACAAATGGTGTTTGTCGGTTTATAACCGCAA
>Ga0209099_1000308_pt1 | contig 59102 bp, 49 predicted proteins | sample AD_JPNHW2_MetaG_FD_184430 | JGI IMG/M metagenome (GOLD analysis project Ga0209099, IMG submission 184430) | Active sludge microbial communities of municipal wastewater-treating anaerobic digesters from Japan - AD_JPNHW2_MetaG (SPAdes) (version 2) | ecosystem: Engineered > Bioreactor > Anaerobic...
GTTTGAGTTTATTTTATTTTTATTTCTTAAAATAGCTGGAGCATCTAAATCATTATCTAAATCGTCAGAAAATTTATTAATCTTTTCTTTATTAAATAAATTTTTAGAACTTAAATTAAAAATAGATTTTTTTTCAACCTCTTCTTTTTTTTCAGAAAAATTATTATCAAAACTATCCATTATACTATAATCTTTTTTACTAGAACTAAAATAATCAGCATCTATTTTTTTATCTACATCTTTTTTTATAACTGGACGAGGATTTTTATCATTAAAACCAGTAGCTACAATTGTAATCTTTATTTCATCTTTTAAATCTTCATCAATTACAGCTCCAAAAATAATTTTAGCATCTTTATCAGCTAAAGAATTTATCATCTTAGCGGCGTCACTAACATCAGACATACTTAATTCACTACCACCAGTAACAGTAAAGACAATTCCTTTAGCTCCATTAATTGATGTTTCTAGCAATACTGAATTAATAGCTGATTTTACAGCTTCCACAGCCTTATTCTCACCCGAAGATTGTCCAACCCCCATTAAAGCTGTACCAGTGCCAGACATAATAGCTTTAACATCAGCAAAATCAGCATTAACAATACCAGGAACAGTTATAATTTCAGAAATACCCTGGACCCCTTGACGTAAGACATTATCAGCCATTTTAAAAGCTTCAATAAAAGTAGTTCTTTTATCAATAACTTCTAATAATTTTTCATTAGAAACAGTAATAATTGTATCTACTTTAGAAGCTAAATTAGCATAACCCTCATCAGCCACTCTTTGTCTAATACCTCCTTCAAAAAAGAATGGTTTAGTAACCACCGCGATAGTAAGAGCCCCTAATTCTTTAGCAATTTCAGCAATAACTGGCGAAGCTCCAGTTCCAGTTCCTCCACCTAAACCACAAGCTATAAAAACCATATCAGCTCCTTTTAATAATTCTCTTATTTCGTTTTGTGATTCTTCGGCTGATTTTTTTCCAATTTCGGGATTCATACCAGCTCCTAAACCTTTAGTAACTGATTTTCCAATATTAAGTTTGTAACTAGCTCGACTATTTTGTAAAGCTTGAATATCGGTATTAATGGCAATAAATTCCACTCCCCGTATTCCAGCTTCGATCATTCTATTAACAGCGTTACCTCCGCCTCCACCAACACCAACGACTTTAATTTTAGCTGAGGTTTCAATGTTTGGTTTAATTTCAGGCATAATAATTTATTTAAATTTTATTTATTATTTTGGCATTATTTTTCCAAAAAATTTTCCCATTTTATCAAAAACATCTTTAAAATTATCTTTCATAAAACTATTTTTATAAGAAATACTAGAATAACTTCCATAAACAGTTAAACTTAAAGCTGATAAAAAATCAGGTCGAGAAGCTTTATCAATTTCTATTTTTACATGTTTAGGTTCTAAAAAAGCTACAGGTAAAGATAAAACCCGTTTAGCTGTTTTAGTTATTCCCTCTAAAAGAGAACCACCACCACTTAAAAATATTCCAACTGGTAAAATTTTAGAACGATTTATTTTTTTTAATTCATTATTAACTAAATCAAAAATTTCTTCAGTTCGAGCTTCAATAATATCAATTAAATATTTTCTAGAAACAATATTATTTTCATCATCAATTTTTTCTTCTTTTAATAAAGGAGAAATATCAATATTGTCATCTTCATATTCTTCTTCAGAATCAGAACTACCAAATTGTAATTTTATTTTTTCAGCTAAAGTAATTGGACATTTTAAACCTAAGGCAATATCCGCCGTTATATATTCGGAACCAATTGGTAAAACATTAAAATGAAGTAAGGTTCCATCTTCATATACAGCTAAAGAAGTAGTAGTAGAACCAATATCAACTACAGCTACACCTAATTCCATTTCTTTAGTAGTTAAAAATAATTCAGCCATAGTAATACTAGGAAGTAAAACATCATCAATACCTAAACCAACTCGTTGAATTATTTTTATTAAATTATTCATTTGGCTACTTAAAACTAAAGCTACTAAAACTTCCACTTCTAATCTAATACCACGCATACCAATAGGATCTTTTACATCTTCGTTATTATCAATATTATATTTAACTGGAATGGTTTTAAAAATTTCATAATTATTAGGGACTGGAAAAGATTTAGCCGAATCAACTGCTCGATCAATATCATTTTGATTAATTTCACCATCATTTTTACTAATAATAGCTACTCCTTTTACTCGTTCATAACTAATCTTAGAATGATTAAAAGCCAACCAGACTGAAGTAATTGGTATTCCAACTAAACGTTCCGCTTTTTCTAAACAAGCTGAAAGAGAAGAAACAGCATCTTCAATACTATTAATTGTTCCATTTTTTCCAATTCCAGCACTAGGATGAGAAACTGCTCCAATTATATGGATTTTTTCTTCATTATATTCTATTTTTTTCTGAGCAATTATCAACTTTATACTGCTTGAGCCCATATCAAGACCAACGATAATATCGTTTTTCATAATAGACTAAATTATTTTTATTATATCCTTTATTATACTAAAATTTTTTAATATTAGCAATAATTAAATTTTAGAAAAAACCATTAAAAAATAAGGTTTAAATACCAATTAACTAATTGATTTCCCCAAAAAAGCATAATAATACCAGATAAAGACAAAAATACACCTAGAGGGACCTTAGAATAAAAACCTTTTAAACCAAATATTAATAAAATAACAGCAATTAAACCTCCAATTAAATAAGTTAAAAACAAAAAACCAATAAATTGTCCTAAAACTGGAAAAGCTAGAGCAAAAAATCCCCCCAACCAAATATCTCCTTCTCCCAGACCTTCTTTTTTCATAATTAAAATACTAAATAAATATTGTAAGAGAAAAAAGGAAACTCCCACTATTACAGTTATAAGCATTGTCAAAATTGAATAACCTAAAATTAAATTAATTATTAAAAAAAACAAAGCACCACAAACTACAATAGGAATTGGAATTAAATACCAACGAATATCAAAAACAAAAATAATAATAGCTAAAGAAATAAAAACAAAAGCAAAAATAAGTTTTATAATGGAAAAATCAGATATAAAATTTAAATAAAAAGCTAATAAAAATAATAATCCAGTAATTAACTCAACTAATGGATATTGCCAAGATATTTTTTTCTTACAAAAACGACAACGACCTTTTAATAAGATAAAACTTAAAAGAGGAATATTATCATACCAATGAATAGTTTTATGACATCGTGGACAATAAGAACGACCTAATATTGTTTGATTTTTATATAAACGCCAAATTGAACAATTCAAAAAACTACCAATAATTAAACCGAATAAAAAAACAAAGATATAAATTAAAGTCATATTATTAAATTTATTTATTTTTTACTTTTTCTAATTTTATTTGTATCGTTTTTTTGTAATTTTGTAAAGCTTTTAAATTTATATCGGAAGTAATTAAATTTTCGTCCGGTAATAACTCTAAAGTTTGATTATAATATTCTATAGCTTTATTAAAATTAGATTTATATTCTTCGGCCTCAGCCATTTTAAAATAAACATTAGGATAAGATGGGAGTTTTTTTTGTAATTTAGAAAAACAAATATCCGCTTCAGAAAAGTTATTAATTATAGTTAAAACTTGAGCTTTAGCTAATAAATATTTAAAAGAATTATTATTTTGATTATTTAAATCATTTAAATCTTTTTCAATTTGTTGTTTAGCAATATACCGAGAAGACTCATCTCTTAAACTATTATAATTATCAAAAATTAAACTAATAAATTCATATTTATAACTATAATATACTGGATTATTTTGATCTAAATAAGAAAAAGTTAAAACCGAAGATGGAATTTCATCTTGATAAAAAAACTTTTTGGCTTCAAAAAAATAATAATCATTAATTAAATTTTTAATCTCACGTTTAATACCAAAAAAAATTAAAATAGCTACTGGTATAATAATAATTAAATAAATTAATTTAAAACCTTTATTATTTTCTTCACTTATTTTTTCCTTGTAATCATAACTAATTAAAATAGCTAATAAACTCCAAAAATAAATATTAGTAACTACCACTGAAAAATTAAATAATAAAGAAATTAAATATGACAATAAAGAAATAAATAACATTTTAATTAAAAAACTATCTTTATTCTTTTTTAATAATTTAAATATAAACCAACAAAAAAATAAGCATAATAATAATCCAATTACTCCCACTGTTAAAAGTTTATCTAAAATTATATTATGAGCTCGATCAAAAGTAACATTTACTTTACTTAAAACAGCCCAATTTGATTCATAATATGGGGTAATAGCCTCGGATTGATTTTCTAGACCATAACCATAAAAACGATTAGAAATAGCCTGTAAAGATGTTTCCCATAAAGTTATTCTAACTGAAGAACTACCCGTATTTAAATCAAAAGCTGATTTAAAACGTTGACTTATAACATTATTACCAGTTAATAAAATTATTAAACATAAAATAGATAAAGCTAACCCTGAAAAAAATATTTTTTTATTATTTTTAAAATAAAACCAAATTAAAGCAATAATGGAAGCTCCTAATAAACCTAACCAAGCACCACGACTTCCAGAACAAATTAAAGCTATCAAATCAATAATTAAAATTAAAGAAGTTAAAATTTTTAAGCACCATTTTGAACTTTTTTTTATAAAATATATTGCTAAAGGAATAACTAATATTAAAAATGATCCTAAAAAATTTGGTTGACCTAAGGTTGACATTGATCTTTTAGTTATAAAAGCTGGCTCTTCCCAAATTAAAAAATCATAACCTAAAAATTGACTAATAGCATAAACAGCAACAACTAAAGAAGATAATAAAGCTGTAAAAATTAAACGATCTATTTTTTTAAACTTATCTTTAGCTAAAACAACGTTTAAGGATAAAAAACAAAAAAAGAGAAAAAAATAAAATTCCGATAGCCAACCTAATTGTCGATCCGCTGTTCCAAAAAAAGATATCCACGGATCAATGGACCATAATAAAGAAATTAAAGAAAATAATAATATAATAATAGGTATATAAAAATACTTTTTACTCATCGTTATTACTATTTTTTTAAAATCTGATTCAATAATAAACTTAAGAATTGATAAAAAGGCTAATAATAAAAATAAAATTTTAAAAACAACCATTTTTTGTAATTCAAAAGGATTTTCTGTTATAAAAAACAAACCAAAATAAATTGGAACTAAAAAAATAATAGCTAAATAAAAAACTTCAATAAAAAAATCAGTAATTTTAATATTTTTTATTCCCTTCATATTAATATTTTATCTATAATATAGTTTTCTAGTATAATTATACCATAAAAAAACAAAAGCTAAAAAGCTTTTGTTTTTAATATTTTTATCTAAGTTTTTTCTATTTTCTTTTTCTATTAAATAATAAAATAACGGGACTAGCAACAAAAAGTGAACTATAAGTACCGACAAAAATACCAATAGCTAAAGCTAAAACAAATTCTCTAATAGAACTACCACCAAAAATTATAATAGCTATTAATGATAATAAAGTAGTAAAAGAAGTAAAGATAGTTCTAGTTAGAGTTTGATTAATACTTTTATTAACTGTGTTTTCAAAATTGTCATTACTTTTTGGTAAATTCTCTCTAGTTCGATCAAAAGTAATAATAGTATCATTAACACTATAACCTAAGACTGTTAAAATGGCAGCAATAAAAGTAGCATTAATTTCTACATTTAAAAACCTTCCTAAAACAGCAAAAACACCTAAAACAATAATAATATCATGGGCTAAAGCAATAATAGCGGCTATACCATATTTCCAAGAAGCTACTGGTTTAGAAACCTTTTTAAAAACTATAGCAATATAAATAATAATTACGATTAGAGCTAAAGATATAGTATTAAAAGACTTATTTTTTAATTCTTTACCAATTGATGGACCAACGGAATCAAATCTTAATTCCTCAATAACTGATCCAGAAACTTGATTATCACCATTTAATTCTATAGCTAAAGAATTTAAATTAGTTTTTACCTGTTCATGGACATCTAAAGAATCTTCTTTAAAACGTAAGATTATAGAATTATCAGTAGTTGGTTGAACTGATAAACTACTTAAATTTAAATCAGCTAAGCTTTCTTTAACTTGAATAACATTAGGTTGTTGGCCATTAAATTTTACTTCCATTAAACTACCTCCGGTAAAATCAATGCCAAAATTCAAACCCCAAGTGATTAAAGCAGTTAGAGCTAGAGCTAATGTAGCTCCAGAAAAAATCAACCAGAATTTTTTATATTTTACAACTTTTAAATTAAACATACTTTTATCTATTATTTTAATTTTTAAAAATAAAATTAATTATTATCTTTTTTTGCTTTAATACCTAAAAGCCAACCATGTTTTTCAACTCTTTTACCTAAAAATAGATTTAGGAAAACATTAGTAATAGTAACAGCGCTAAACATTGAAACAGATACACCAATAAATAAAGTAGTTCCAAAACCTTTTAAAGTACCAGTACCAAAAAACATTAAAATTAAACAAATAAGTAAGGTAGTAATATTACCATCACGAATTGAAGGCCAAGCTCGACGTATTCCTTCATTAATAGAATCTTTTAAACTTCGACCTGATCGTAATTCTTCTTTCATTCTTTCAAAAATAAGAATATTAGCATCAACCGCCATTCCAATAGATAAAACAAAACCGGCTACTCCAGCTAGAGTTAAAGTAACAGGATTTAATCCACAAACTAATAAAACAACACCCACTACTAAAAATAATAATGTTATTGGAATATTTAATAATTTCATTTCATTAAACGTATAGATCATTAAACCGACAAAAAATAGAGCAATTAATAAAGCTAACCATACTGGTAAAGCTTTAAAAATTGTTAAAACTGTAACTCCATAAATTAATAAAGAAAAAACAGATAATAAGCCAGGAAGTCGATAAACAATAATCATAAATAAAGCTACTAACAATAATCCAATTAAACCAGCTTTTAAACTATCAGCAATAGATTGAGAACCTAAACTAGCTCCAACTTCTTTTTGATTAATTAAATTAATAGGAACTGGTAGAGCTCCAGCTTTTAATCTTTGAACTAATTCTTTAGCTTCATCAATAGTAAAACTACCACTAATAACAGCTTTGCCATCAGTTATAGCTTCATTAACTGTTGGAACACTAATAGCTAAATCATCTAAATAAATAGCAACTGGTTTTCCAATATTTCTAGTAGTTATTTCCTTAAATAATTCAGCACCTTCACTATCAAATTCTAAAGATACTTCTGGAGAATTATTAGCATCAAATTGAAGAGTAGCATTTCTTAAATTAGCTCCAGTTAATTCGGTATTAGCCCATTCATAATTAGCATCAGCTAAATCTTCTTCGGTAGCTTTAGTTAAAGCAATAGATCTGACTTTGTATTCATTTTTAGAAGTATCATTATTAGATGTTAAAATTGAAGAAGATGTTTTTTTGTCTTCTAATTTTAAAATAACATACTCAGCCTCAGTTTCAATAACATTAGTAGTTTGTCCAACAGTTAAATCTTTTACATAATTATAGATACCAGAATTAGTATTTTGACTTATCCAGCCTAAATCACCATCATTTTCAGTTCCAACCGAAACATCACTGGAAGTGGCTGTAGCAATTGGAGTATTATTAGCTTTAGCTAAACTTATAAAATCTTCACCATTTTTAACTTTAGTATAAACTTCTTCTATTTTTGTTTTTAAACTATCATTATATTGTTTAACCAAAGCTAAATTGGCTTCAGTAGTACTAGCGGAAGCAGTCGATTGTTCTTTAAATTGTAATTCAGGAGTATCACCAATTTCTTTAATAGCATCATTAACACTAGTAACTCCAGCTAATTCCACAATAATTTGATAATCATTATCAATAGTTTTATTAATTTGAATTAATGGTTCACTAACTCCAAAAGCATTAATTCGACTTTCAATCACATCTCTTACCCCCTCTAAAACATCATCCTTATCGGCATCAGCTATTTGAGAAACATCCGCTTGATAAGTAAGTTGAACTCCTCCCTGTAAATCAAGACCTAAATGGAAAGGAGATTCTTCAATCTTAGGAAGGGAAACAACATTATTGGTTTTAGAAGCTACCCAAGAAACGGCTTGATTATAATAAACATCGCCAACTTTTATTGAAATTAATAAAAAGAAAACGATAGTTAAAGCCAAAATAATACGATTTTTTTTCTTAATAGAAAAACTAGAATTTGTTATAGACATAAAATAGTAAGTATTTTAATAATAATATTTATAATCTTAGAACAAATTTATATAAAAATCAAGGGAATTAACTCTTGAATTTTTTACCTAGAAATGGTATAAAAAAACTACTAATAATTAATAAAAAAATATGTCAATTATACCAACTGTTATTGAAAAAAGTGGTCAAAATGAACGAGCTTATGATATTTATTCACGCCTACTTAAAGATCGTATTGTCTTTTTAGGCGAAGCTATTGATGACCATACAGCTAATATAATTATAGCTCAATTATTGTTTTTAGACGCGGAAGATAAAAATAAAGATATAAAATTCTATATTAATTCACCGGGTGGTTCAGTTGTTTCTGGTTTAGCTATTTATGATACTATGCAATATATAAAAAGTGATGTTTCCACTATTTGTGTCGGAATGGCCGCTTCGATGGCTTCAATACTATTAGCAGCCGGAGCCCCTGGAAAAAGATTAGCTTTACCTAATAGTGAAATAATGATTCATCAAGTTATGGGTGGTTTTGATGGTCAAGCTAGTGATGTAAAAATTCAAGCTGAACATATTTTAAAGATAAAAGATAAAATGAATAAAATATTAGCTAAACATACTGGTAAAAAATTAGCTGAAGTAGAAAAAGATAGTGACCGGGACTTCTTTATGGATGCAGAAACTGCTAAAAAATATGGAATAATTGATAAAATAATTACTAAATAAAAATTATTAAACAAATAAAAAAGAAGAGTTTTAAAATTCTTCTTTTTTATTTTATCTTAAACTTATTTTAATTTAAACTAAAAGATTTAATTATCATCTCAAAAATATTTAAATAATTCTTTTGTCCATTAGTAGTATTATATAAAATAGTATAAACATTTTTTCTTTCTTTATCGGTTAGATATAAAGCTAAACCATCCGAACTATAAATTCCTTCCCAACTACTATTTTTTATAATATCAGCATCACTTACAATAACAAAGAATCTATCAGCATACCAATTTTTAATGCTAAAGTTAGATGTATTTGGTTCTACTAAGATTTGAATAAATGAACCACTATCAATTGATAAAATTAAAGACGATCCATCACTTAAAGCACTCTTTCCCCAAATATTTGGATATAAAACAGAATAAGCAAAAGCATCATTTTTATATTTAGTAATATTAATATTATTAGTTATATTTCCGGAACCAGTTGGATTATATAAACTTAAAACTTCAACTAAGTCATTATAAGAATCAGCATCAGAATCAGCTTTAGAAAAATCTGAACCTAATATAAATTCCTCATCATCATTTAATCCATCACTATCAGAATCAATGGAAGTATAATTAATTATATCGGTAGTAGTTGAATTTTCAGGTTCATTATTAATATCTTCAATTTCAGTAGTAGTGGCGGTAGTACTAGAAGTTGTAGCTATATCAATAATTTCCTCTAATTCATTTTCATTATTTATAACTTCAGTATTTTCAATTATATTTTTGTTGGTATTATCAACGGTTTTTTCAATGACTGGAGTTTTCGAAAATTTAAAAAGATTAGAAAAAGAAAAATTAGGCTTAGTGATATAAGAAAAAATTACATAAGCCAAAAACAATACAATAATTATACCAACAACAATAATAACAACACCTATTTTTTTACCGCCATTAGATTCTACATTTTTTATTCCATTTTTATTTTCTTGTTTGGATTCAAAACGGCCAGTTTTATAACCTTTTGGCATTCGATGAATAATTAAATCTATTTCTGGTTTAGGTGTAGTTTTAGTTTCTTGTTTTTTGTTTTTTTCTAAAAATTTCATAAATTATTTACTAGCTAATTCTGGATATTTTTCAATAAAAAGAGTTTGATTTTTAAATAAACTTGAATTAATTTTACCATCTCCTAGTGGATTATAACCAGACATAATTTCTTGTCCATCAGAATAAGTATCTTGATCAGAAGATATAAGTAATGGATCAGTTCCAAAAATATTTATTTCATCATAATCACTTAAAATATCACTATCAGAATCTAAATTATTTGGATCAGTTTTGTAAACATAAGTTTCATCATAATCACTTAAACCATCACTATCTGTATCAATATTTTTTAAAATTTCCATACCACTTTCATTGTCATCTACAATAATATCAGAAGAAGTATTAGTAATTATATCTTCTTCAATGATGTTGTCATCTTCATTGCTAATTATATCTTCTTGTTGATCTAAAACATTATTATCAGAAGAAGTATTAGTATTAACTAAATCACTGGTAGTAGCTTTATTAGTATCAACTTGCAAAGTTTTAGGTAATAAAACTTTAGCATAAACAATATAAGCAACAACTAAAATAATAACTAAAATTATGAATATCAGAATAATTGTTTTTAAAACTTTTTTAGGATTTTTATTACCCTCTTTATCGGTAAAATCTTCTACTACATTTTCTTTATTTATTTCTGGTTTTTTTAAATTAAGATCAGCTAAAGAAGATTGAGGTCTTTTAGTTGCTTCTTCAATTTTATCAGAATCGGCAAAAATATCATCAACCTTGTTATTAACATCATCTTTTTTAATGTCATCAAACATAATTTTAATTTTAATTTTTAAACTATTAATTTATATAAATTATAACACAAATATTAATTTGATAAAATAATTAATCATTAGAAGAATTATTAGTACCAGTATTATTAGGTTTAGAAACACACATATTATTAGTACAATTATAATCTAATGTATTTGGACAATCATTAACTGTTTGACATTGAAAATTATCTTTTATACATCTAACTGATAAATATTCGTTTTGAGGAATAAATTTTCTCATTATTTTTTTAGCGTTAGAATCAGTAGTAGTGGTATTATTAATATTTGCTCCACTATTAGCTAAAAATCTAGTCATAACATAATTAATATCAGAAGGATTATAAATATTATTTAGGTTATCAGTTCCTTTGCTAGACCAAAATTTGGCTATTCCATTTATATCTAAATAAGCTTTAAAACTATTAGTTTTTAATTCTTCGCCAGCATTAGAACAATCCCAAGAACTAGTTCTATAAAGATTACAGGTATTGTTATTATCTTTTAATCCATTTTCTAAAATATACCAATCACTATCAGTTGGAATTCTCCAACCTTCCGGACAAATTCCTTGCTTTGGTTCAAATTCAGAAGAAGTAGAATATCGCATAGCTTCACTCCAAGTATATAGACCACCATAAAGATCACAATTAATACTATTATCATCTAAACAATATTTTTCTATGATTTCGTTATTACTACTAGTAGCCGAAGAAGCTATTTGAGTACCAATATTTAAATTATCAGCTAGCCAACATTGATTTCCAATTAAAGCTGTTTTATAATATCCGGCTTGATTTCTTATAGTACCATTATAATTCCATGGTCCTCCATCATATTTTACTACAGCCGAACCACAATCAGTAACAACATTTAAATTAAAACTTTTTTGTGAACTTTTTCCAAATTGATTAGTAGCTGTAGCTGTAATAGTAGAAGAACCTAAACGTAATAGTCTTCCTTCAATCTTTTTAACACCGCTGTTGAAATATAAACCAAAAGGTAGAGGTAAAGAAGAAGTACTTATACCTATACTACTACGTTCAATTGTATTAAAAGTACTTAATTGACAAGTATAATCATCTCCTAAATTAGCTATAGTTAAACAATTATTAAAATTAATTACAGGATCATCAACTGTTAAATTTATACTTAAATCTTTTGTTGCAGTAGTATTATAACTATCAGTAACAGAAATTCTATAATTAAAATTTCCTGGCATTAATTCTCCTCCTATAATTTTTAAAATATAATTAGTATTAGTTATCTTATCGTAACAAGCCTTAAGATTATTTCCAATATTAACCCCACTTGATTGAGAACATGATAAAATATTAAAATTCGCTTCACTTGAACCTAGTGAAATTATTTTTATAGCAGAATCAATAGTAGTACCAGAAGACAAAAGTCCATTAATTGAATTAATAGTAATATTATTATTAAATCTCGGCTCATAACTTAAATTATGAGAAATATTTCCAGCAATTATTTGTGGACCAGAATTAGAAATATAAAATTTTAATTGATGAGTTGATGAAGAACCAAGACTATCAGTTAAAATTATATTAATAGTTGATGTCCCCGAACTACCAGCTTTTTGAGACCATACTTTCTTTTGATTAGGATATGGAGTATTTTGTAAAACTAAATTATTACCATCACCCCAACCTAAATCATTATCTACTAATTGCCAATTAATAGTATGGCCTTCATTGTCAAAAGCTTCTATGTATCCATTAAATTCTTGTCCGCTAATACCTTCTAAAGAATAATTTTTAATATACGGAGAGGTATTAACGCTATAACCAATTGCTCCAGTATTTCCAAGTGTTCCACCACAATTATAATCTAATAATGATGAAGAATTATCTAATCTATAATTCATACCATCTAAGGCTGTTTCCATAACAGCACATAGTCTATAATCAGAACCATTAGTATTAGTAATATAGGTAATAATATTACTGTTAGCTGGTAAACCAAAATTATTATAATTATAATTAGTCGAGGTACTTAAAAAAACATTATCAACTGCATTCCAACAAGTATTTAAATCAAATCTTTTTGCTGGATCAGAACAAGAACCAAGTTTATTTATCGGATCAACTATATTATTAATTTTAAGTTCGTTTAAAAAAATATTTTGCCAAGAAGGCCAAACTGATAAAGCAATATGAGATAAATAAGTTCCAGCCCCTAATACTGGATATTTATTATTAGTATTATAATAATTAGATAATTTCTTTTTTATTAAAACTAATTTTTCTAAACGATCTAAGTCTCTAACTATTTTAGCTTTTTTCCCATTACAAAATAAATTACTAGGACAATCAGAATCTAATATACAATTTAAAGTGTTTTCAGTTGGTAAGATACATTTATTGTCAGAACAACTATAACCATCTAAACAATCGCTATCAATATAACAACTTTTAGTTGACATAGAACAAGTACCAACAACATCAGTTAAATTAGTATTAAATTTCCAATTTTTTAATATTTGACTAAAAATATCAACTGTTTGATCATCAGCTGTTTGATTATATGAAATTAAATAAATATTACTATACAAATAACTTTCTCCATTATTTACAACTATATTAGTAGCCGAAACATAAACAGTTCGACCATCACGCACTGCCTTATAACCATCAACTATTAAAGATTGAGGGGAACCAGAAAATCCTTGTTGTTCATACCAAGCTTGAGCACTAATATGTTCTGGATTAGAAATAACTCGAGTACCAATAGCATCAGATACATTAGATTCAGCTAAAACTTTTATTTGATTAGGAAAAACAATCCAAATAATAAAAAATAAAATAATCAAATTAGCTGTAGTTAAAAATAATATTGATATGTTTTTAGATTTTATTTTCATGTTTATATTAATTATATTAATTTTTTAGACAACGAACGGAATGACCATTATTTTTTCCATTTCCACTATACCAAACTGTAAAATCATTAGAATCAAAACGTAAAACACCGGCATATGAAACGGTAGCACTACTAATTGTAGAACTCCAAAACTTACAATAATTCTTTTCACTTATAAAACTAGAATCAAAATAACCAACTGGTTTAGCATTAAATCCACTAACATTATTATTGGCTGGATTATTTCCTGGAGAACATAATATTGTGCTACTCTGCCAATTAGAAACAGAAGCTAAAGCTGTGGCGGCTTTTCCATTACAACCCATATTTAATCCTACTTCATTTTTAAGTTTTGTTAATTCTGATTCGGAAGGTATGTGCCAACCAATAGGACAAATTCCTTGAATATTAATACCAGACATGTATTGAACAGTTTCATCATATTGATATAAACCACCACCAGTATCACAATTTAAAATATTATTTTTATAACAAAATTTTTCTATTATTAAATTATTACTTTGACCAGAATCGGAACCATTAACCATTCTACCAATATTTATATTTTTAGCCATCCAACATTGGCTACCAATCTGAACTGTTGGATAAGTTTCTCCTCCATAAATAACATTAGTTCCACAATTAAAGACATAATTATTATCTACAATAAACTGAGCTAAATAAGATTGACTACTAGTTACATTAGAATCAGTTCTAGGATTATTGATTGAACCATCATTCCATCTATTAAATATATAACCAGAATCGGGAATAGCTTCTACTTGAGTTCCTGACCCACCTGAAGCTATAACCTGTGTTGTTGAACCATTTATAGTTCCTCCAACTCCATCAACATAATATGTTAAAGTATAATATTGAGTAAAATAAGCAGTGACATTTATATCATTTGTTACATTTGTATCAGTTCTAGGATTAACAGTTGAACCATCACTCCATCTTACAAAAGAAAAACCAGTATTAGGAGTAGCTGTTACAGCTGTACCAGATCCACCATATGGAATATTAGTTTGAGTCATTTGTGATGATAATCCATTTACTGTTCCACCTAATCCCGCATTATATGTTAATGTATATCTATTTTTTTCTACTATAGGAGTAGTATTAATATTAGCGGTAACATTAGTATCAATTCTAGCTGAACTAGTACTATTATTATCACTCCATTTTACAAAATGGCATCCTTGACCAGGAATTATATTTACTTGCGATCCATTTTCACCATATAAAACTGTTTGATTTCTATTTCCAACAAATGTTGATGAAAGACAATCACCAGAAGGTAAATTATATGTTAAACTATATTCATTTTTTTTAAAACTAGCAGTAAATGATTTATCAGAAGTTATATTAGAATCAGTTCTAGTAGTACTAGTATTACCATCAGACCATTTATCAAAATGATAACCGGTATTTGCTACAGCAGTTACCATAGAACCAGAAGCTCCTTGATCAACAATTTGATTAGTGTTGCCACTAATAGTTCCTCCGGTTCCAGCTGTGTAGGTTAAAGTATAAACTTTTTTAAAATTAGCTTTAACATCTATATTTGATGTTACATTAGAATCACTACGTGGATTATCGGTTCGACCATCATCCCACTCAGAAAAAATATAGCCACTATATGGAACAGCTTCAAAAGATAAATCAGTGGACCCACCATAATTAACTGTTTGAGTATAATCAGAAACTGGAGTAGTTGAACCTGATTGTCTAAGAACTCCATTTTCACCGGCTGCATAAGTTACAGTATAAGTATAGGGAGCAAAAGTAGCATTAATATTTTTATCACTAGTTATATTTGTATCAGTTCTAGAAGCACTATTAACTCCATCACTCCAAGAAACAAAACGATAACCAGAATTAGGAATAGCTGTTACAGTAGTTCCACTTCCTCCAGAATTTACAGTTTGATTAGTTTGTCCACTAAGAGTTCCTCCAGTTCCAGCTGTATAGGTTAAAGTATATGTTCTTGTAAAATTAGCAGTAACACTTTTATCACTAGTTATATTAAGGTCAGTTCTGGTAGCGCTAGTATTACCATCGGTCCAAGAAACAAAACGATAACCAGAATTAGGAATAGCTTTTACGTTAGTTCCACTTCCTCCATGATTTACAGTTTGATTAGCATTGCCACTAATAGTTCCTCCAATTCCAGCTGTATAATTTAAAGTATATGTATTTATATCAAAATTAGCAGTATATGTTTTATCACTAGTTAAATTACTACCATCAGCACGAGTAGTACTAGTATTACCATCATCCCATTTATCAAAATGATAATCAGGTTTAGGAATAGCCGTAACGGATAATCCATTTCTTCCTTGTAATACTCTTTGTATGTTAGAAGTAGTACTAACATTATTTACAGTTAAATAACCATTAATTCCAGATAAATATTGTAATGTAAAATAAACATCAGGTGAAAATTTAGCTTTTATATCAAGATTAGAAGTAACATCAGTTTCAGTTCTTGTGTTACTACTTATTGTTGTATCTAAAACTCCATTGACAGTCCAATTACTAAAATGATAACCAGGTCTAGCTACGGCTCTAACTTCAGTACCATTTTCGCCATGCATTACTGCTTGTCTAGTATCACCTATTAAATCTCCATAGTCAGGTGTTCCATTATTATACATAACTTTATATTTTTGACGACTAAAAATAGGGTAAACCGATATATTTTGACTTACATTTTGATCAGTTCGAGTAGCATTAGTATTACCATCAGACCATTTATCAAAAGAATAACCATAATTTGGGACAGCTATTATTTCATTACCATCATTTCCGTAATAGACTACTTGAAACAAAGACGAACCATAAATACTACCATTATTATCATTAGTATAATAACGTAGAGTAAAAACATTATTAGTATCAGTTATAGTAGAGGCATCACGAAAAAAATATGTTTCTTTTAAAAAACTAGATAAACAAAAACCACCATTTAAACAATCATCATTATCATCACAAGGTTGAGTTGGATTATTAGTACAAACTTTATTTAAACTATTTCCTTTGTTTATAATATTGGATTCAGAAAAGGCTGGCAAATCGTCACTAGTTCCTTCTTCACCAGAATCACGACAATAATAAATTTTGTAATTATAGGAATGATAGGAAGTAGAAGAACTAGTAAAACTTGTATCGTACCAAGGAGCCCAAAAACCATCAACAATTGATGGCCATGGATTATCACAATCTAAAATATAAATATCAGATAAACCATAAGTTCCATTACCAGCCATAGTATAACTACCAGCATCTAAAATTATAGAAGTAGAAGCAATAGCTTCACCCGAAGTAACTCCTTCAATTACCTTTATCATTCTTTTATTACCACTTGCTGGCCAAGAAGAAATATCTTTAAATTCAACTTTTTGATTATTATTTACTGACCAATCCCAAGTCCAATTATATTGAGTAGTTGGAATTAAACTTTGACCATCCTCTGAATAGGCACGAGCATAAAAAGCATTATCTTCATCTCGAGCCGAGTTAAAAGAATCATTATCTGGATTAATATCATTTTCATTAATATCATTTTCTAAATTATTAAATAGATAAGAATCAGGAATTATTTTAACTTCATCAATTGTACATATTCCGCTACCAGATGAATTAACACTTAAAGTTTTAAATTCAAATATCTCAGAATTTTTAAAATAAATATTATTAAATTTAACTTCATTAGTACCATCAGATTCAAACTTAGTACCACCTAAAGTAACTGCATAACCAGAACCATTCATTCCAATACCGCGATAATTTTTAATTCCAGTAGTACTATCTAAATTTTCATCTCCTTTTATTATAATAAAATATTTAGTTCCGGCTTGAAGTAAATTATTAGGATAAAAATTTATAGTAGAAGTATCACTGGACACTTGTTCTATTTCAAGTCTTCCTGGAACTACGCAATAAACTTTACTAGCTGAAGGAGAAGCAATAACTTCTTTACCAAATATTTTAGCTACATATTTAACAGAATCAAATAAAGCTATTTTTATTTTCTGCCAAATATTTTTTTTATTTAATTCTATATTGTAATCTATAATTTGATCTCCATTTTGTAAACTAGCTAAACTATAGGTGTTAGAAGAACATTCACTATCATTTTCTTCTAAAACTAAAATATTTTCTTCAACCGTATTAGCACTCATTCTTTGATCAAAATCAATCGAAATAAGAGAATTACGACAAACATTATTAGCCTTATCAGCTGGAGAAATATTTGTAATTTCTGGTCGGGAATAACAACAAGTATCAGATCCACAACCAGTTGATTCCCTACTACCGCAATCAGCGTCAGCCAAGCAACCACAACATAAACCTCGACTACTGCCAGTACATTTTCCTTTATTAGCAAAACAAGATAATTTGCTATTTATACCTTTACAAACATCATTTTCAGCATTTGGATCACAACAACAATAACCACAACGATCTGTATCAGTAGAAGAGGATAAACAATTAAAAGGAGAGGAACATAAACTAGTACTACAAAGATTAGTAGTTGATGAAGCTACCCGACAAGAAGCTCCTGGATTTAGAATAGGTACTTGGCACCTTTGAGAATTACAAGTTTCTAAATCTCCAAAAGGAGTACTGGAACAAATATTATTACTAGTACATTCAAACATTCTGCATAAACCTTGATAAACTCCTGCTCCATAACGAGAACCACCAATACAAGTCCCCTGGGAACTATAATTAGTTCCTTCAATAATACTTGTATCCCAACAACAACCAGCTCCATTTGATGTACAAGTATTAAAATCTGCTCCAGTTAATAAATTAAGACAATTTTCTGAACATTTTTTATCACATTCTTTAGTAGTAGAATAATTTCCAGTAGAATCAATCACTGGTTCTGACGAAGCACAAATAGTTGGGTCACTGTCATCACATTTATAATAAGGGCAATAACCAATATTAGAAGAACCTTCACCCCAAACACTAGAATCACTAACTCCTCCATGACAAACTCCCGAAGAATTATCCCAACAACAAGTAGCCGAATGTTTTAAACAATTATCTTTTTGTAAAGCAGTACAATCCAAACATGCTCCATTAGTATAGCCATCAGTTTCACAATATTTTCCGGAAGCAGTAGAACAATTACAAGCTTGATCACGAACCGAAGTAGAAGCTGTTTCAGAAATTTTACAACCCGAACATAAACCATAATCACCACCAGATCCACAACTATTATCACAAATCAAAGGTGAACAACAAGCTGGATTTCCATTTTCAGTATTAGCACTTTTATTACAACAACATTGACACGAAGCATTATCTTTTTTAATACATTTATCATCCTGACAACTTGAAGATGAAGAGCATAAACGATTAGATACACAAACTCCTAGAGAATTACTATTATTATTTAAGTTTTGACAAGAAGTTCCTTTAGGACAAAAAGAGCAAACTGAACTTGTATCAACACAAGTACCATTAGATACCATGGTCCAATTATCTGGACATAAAGTATTAACGGAAATAGCATAATAATTTTTTTCTTCATTATTAATAACAAAAGTTTGACAAGTAGCTTCTTTAGTAATAGTTCCAACATTTTCTAAGGTATAAGTAATTGTTTTGGTTAAAGAACAAGTTGGAGCATTATCCATATTTTGACCAACTATACAACGATCAAATAAACTATTATTCAAATCTTTTTGATAAAAACATCCCAACTCATCAACTTCACTGCAAACATCACTACAATCATTTTTACAAGAACCAGTTTGAACATCATTTCCCCCAGCATAGGAAGAACAAAAACCAGGAGAATTAGGACAAACCCAAGCATCAGTTGGACATGATGAATAACTAGCACAACTATAAGAAGGACCTGAAGTAGTAGAAGTAGCAAAACCAGTAGTAAAGTCCCATTGAAAAACAGAATTTAAAGTAGTAGAAGCTAAACAATCTTGACTACTAAAAACACAAGATCCAGCCAATGATGTTCCGGCTTGACAACAGAAATTATTATTAGGACAATTTGAACTAGAACTACAAGTACCAACAGTAAAGTTTAAACTATTTCCTATAGAACTTTCTCCTTCTCTTTGTACTCCAACTGGACCAGTAACAGAATCAATTGGTACGGTTACAGATATTTTATCAGCTTGATCATTAGTAGTCGAAGAAAGAGAAGTTAATTTATTACGACTAAATACAGCTAAAGAATTATCACCAAAGTATTCTCCCCACAAAGAAACACTTGAATTAATTGGACCAAAAAATGGAGAAATTTTACATAGACTTGGTAATAATGGAGCCGAAGAAGAAGCGATAAAAATATCATTAGATTCTATTTCTCCCCAATCTCTAATTTTAATTCCAATTTTGTAATCACCATCCTCTAAACCTTCTGGAACTTTAATTAAAACTTGATTATCAGACCAAATTGATTGTAAACAAATATCGGGAAAAGAAAAATTGGCTGAAGTAGTAGCAGAAGTTTGAATATTTTTAAAATAAACTAAACTAGTCCCTTTAGAATTATAAAAACCACTACCATATATAGTTACATATTGACCAGCCGAACCAATTTTTGGATTAAAAAATGAAATTGATGGTCCTTGAGGATCTTCGGCTAATTTTTCAAAATCTAAATAATTACTAGAAACAGAACTATTTAAATTTTTAGCAAAAACACTAGTTTCACCTTGAGATAAATTTGGCACAGTAGTAACAATAGAAAAATTTTCTGAAGCAGTATTAGGATAAAAACCTAAGAAACTATTATTATCACTACCGAAATAAGCTTGGCTATTAGCTAGATTTATTCCATAATAAGTCACTTGATCATTCATTTGACCAGAAGAACAACTAAGTCCACATAAACCCGGACGAACAATATTATTATATTTTAACTTACCTAATTCTGGGCCAACAGCATCATTACTTTTATCACTACCAAATGCAGTTACCACTTCAATCTCAATCTCATTACCAAAAGAAAAAGGTAAACCCTCCGCTAAAACTTTATTAATATTAAAAGAAAATAAAAACAATAAACTAAATAAAGTTATTTTAAATATATTTATATTTTTAAATTTAATCTTCATGTTTTTATTTTAATTATTACTAAAGATCAGGGGAAGTATTAGAGGAAGTACTGGTTGGTAAAGCAATTATAATTTTAGTATTACTCCAAAAATTATCGCAATTACTATTAAAATCAGCCGGGCTTTGACCCTCAACTACGGTATTTCCTTTGATAAAATTAACTCTAGAAGAAGAGACAGAATCACCAAAATTATAACCCAATATAGTAATAAGATTACCAGCCGTAGCATTAGGAGTATTTAAATTACAAGTACCACCCGAACAATCAGCATCTTTAGTACAAGATTTATTAACATCATTATCACAGAAACCACCCATTGGACTTATTTTAGTAATAATCGGAGCACCAACACAAGTACAAGAATTAGGATCACAAGTTAAACCATGTGATAAATTACAATCATTATTATCAGGTGAACAAACTCCATCCTTTGTGTCACCACAGGGTTCATTAAATTCATTACCATTATTAACTTCACAAGTACAAGAATCAGGATCACAAGTTAAATTATTATTACAATCATCATTATTAGGTGAACAACTTTCATTTTCTTTAACACCACAAGAATCACCTTCACCTTCATTAATACAAGTGCATGAATCTCCACAAATTAATCCACTATTACATTTAGTATTATCTTTTATACAGGTTCCAGCTAAGCCAGAACTACAGGCTGAACCATAACTACCTGGATCACAAGTTGAACCAATACAATTACCCCAACTATCACTAGATAAACAAGATTTTGTTCCACCACAACCACAATCTTGAGTTTCTCCACTATTACAAGAACCCCCGGAACCATTACCAGTAGCATCACCTAATTTGTTAAAAACAAAAGCCACTATTCCCCAAGAAGCTAAAATAATAGCTAAACCAATAACACCGGCTTTTAAAGTTTTTTTAGCTTTATCAATTTTATCTTCTTCACCACCAGCGGTCATCCAAATAAAACCACCATAAATAACAATAATAACAGCTATTATACCTAAAAAGCCTAAAGCAATATTTATTATTTTAGAAGCAATACTTCGGGGATCACTATTTTTTAAAACTATTTCCTTATCCACTACACCCATTCCTAAATCATCAGAAGCAAAAACAACGGAGGATAAATTAACAAAAAATAAAGTTAAAAAAAACAAAACTACAAAAACAAAAAACAACTTATAGGCCTTACTTTTGTTATAAAACATAAAAGTTAAAAAATATATTTCTTAGTATTATTATACTAACACAATTTTAAGTTAAAGTAAACAAAGAAAGCTTTATTTTTTAAAAATTAAACCAATTATCTAAATTATTAGATAAAAAATCTTTAATACCATTTTTATCTTCATTTTGATAATCTTTTTCAAACCAAAAAAAGTTAATTGTCCTTATTTTTTGCTTACTTAACCAATCAATGGAAATATTAACAACCTGAAAAGTTTTTTGAATAAAAGGAATTTCCACGGCATTATTTTTTCCACTTGATAAATAGGGAATTGAAAACAAAAGAAGAAAAAAAATAATACTTACTAATAAAACTGCTTTAATTAAATCTCTCATGTTATTTTTTTAATATCAAATAATAATTATATTTATCTTCACTTAAATTAAAAATATTAAATCCAGATTTCTTAATTATTTTTTTTAATTCTTTTATTGAAAAAGCATGATAATATCTTAAACTATGTTGTTTAAAACCATAAAATAATAAATCACCATAATTTAAAACCCTTCCTTTAAATAATTGAGAAAAAAATGATTTAAAAAATATTTTAAAAAACTTAAAACCAAATCTTAATTTCCAAACACTTAAAATTAAAATTGTTTTTTCATCCATTTTCTCATAAAGTTGTTTTAAAAAAGATAATTGTTTTTTTTCTCCCGGTAAATGATGAAAAACTGCCAAACAAAAAATATAATTAAAATCAAAATTTTCTATTTCTTCAATATTTAAAATATTTTTATTTTGAAAAATATTTTTTTCATTTGAATATTTTTTTTGAGCTAATTTAATTAACTCTAGACTATTATCTAATCCTAAATAAGAGACCTCTGCTGGTAAACTTTTTACTAAACGTCCATTTCCACAGCCTAAATCTAATATTTTATCACCAGATTTAATATTTAATTTAGTGATTATTTCTAAGACCATTGGTAATAAATCTTTTTCTCTACTTACAGAAAAATCATGAGCAATGTCATTATAATTTTGGGTTACCACTGATAATAAATATTTTTCAGCTCGCTTATTCATGTTTTTATATTAAATATTCTTTTTGTCTAAAATTTGTTATAGGTTCAACCTCTTCACAATTATTAGCTAAACCATTTAAACATTGATCACATTTACCACATGTTTTTTTATTATCTTCACCAAAATATTTTAAAATATAGGTTTGGCGACAACCAGAAAAATAAGCATAATTTTCCATTTCATCTAATTTTTTTTGAGCGTTCTTAAATTTTTCTTCTAAAGCTAAAAAATCAAGTTTTAATTCTTGAGGATTAGTTCTTTTTAATATTCTAATTTCCGTGCCACGAAATGGGGGATTATAATCAATCAATTCTTTTTCTAATAATTTTTTTATTAATCTAGAAATAGAATCTTTTTTTATTCCAATAATAGAAGTTAAATCATCTAAATTAAACTCCATTCCTACTTCTAGTTTATCTTTAAATTTATCATATAATTTATTTAAAGCTTCAATTTGAATTTTTGATCTAGAACTTAAAGCTGATAACAAAACATTAAAACTATTTTTAAATTTTAAATAAGCATTACCATTTTTTTCATTAGGCCGAGATAAATATCCTTCTTTTTCTAAAATTTTAAGAGCTGTTCCAATAGCCATTTCCGGAACATTGGCTGATAATTCTTTGGCTAATTCGGAATAAGTAATTAAAATAGATGGCCGACGTTCTAAAAAAGAATTATCTTTTATTTTATCTTCTTTATCTAATAATTTTTCATAAATTTTAATTATTAATTCTGGTTCAGGATTATCGCCTTTTATAAAAAAATCTCTTAAATAACGATCACTAGGTGAATATAATAATAAACAAAAACTTGGTAAACCATCACGTCCCGCTCGACCAGCTTCTTGATAATAAGCTTCAATTGTTCCAGGAATATCATGATGAATTACAAAACGAATATCTTTTTTATTTATACCCATACCAAAAGCATTAGTCGCCACTACCACTTGGGCTTGACCCGACATAAAATTATTTTGTACCCATTCTCGACTATCATTATCCATACCAGCATGATAAGCTACTGCCTTTATACCATTTTCTAAAAGTTTAGCTAAAATTTCATCAGCTTTAGATCTAGTTCCAACATAAACTATACCCGAACCACCATCAACTGAAGAAACAGCGTCTAAAATAAAATCAATTTTTCTACCAGGTGAAGAATGTATCACTCCAAATTGAATATTTTCTCGGGCAAAACCCGTAACAATAATTTCTGGATTTTTTAAATTTAATTGTTTAACAATATCATTTTTAACTTCAATTGTAGCTGTAGCTGTTAAAGCAACAACGGTTGGATTTTTTAAAAAATTAATGACTTCTTTAAGCTTTAAATAACTTGGTCTAAAATCATGTCCCCATTGACTAATACAATGAGCTTCATCAATAGCAAATAAAGATATTTTTATTTTACTTAAAGCTTCTAAAAAACTTTGATTATAAAATCTTTCGGGCGCTACATAAACTATTTTATAAAAACCATTTTTTATCTGTTCTAATCGTTTATTAGTTTCAGCTAAAGAAATAGAAGAGTTAATAAAGGTAGCGGGAATACCAATTTTAGTTAAAGAATCAACTTGATCTTTCATTAAAGCAATAAGAGGTGAAACTACTATAGTAATACCATCCAAAACTAAAGCTGATAATTGAAAAATTAAAGATTTACCTCCACCTGTTGGCATAATTACTACTGTATCTTTTTTATTTAAAATATTATTTATAGCTTCTTCTTGGCCTAAACGAAAATCAGAAAAATTATAATATTTTTTTAATAATGTTTTTATTTTTTCATTTTTATCATTAAGCATAAATATTTTTTATTTTTGTTTTTCAACTTTTAAAAGATAAGCTTGTAAGACATTCTTTAATAAACAAGCCACCGTTATTGGACCAATGCCTCCAGGTACTGGAGTAATATAACCATTTAATTTTTGAGTATCTAAAAATTTAACATCACCAGTAACTTTTTTATTATTTTTAGTTATACCAATATCAATTATAATCATATCATCATTTAAAAAGTCAGATGTAATAATTTCAGCCTGTCCCATAGCACTAATTACAATATCACATTGTTTAACTTTATTTTGTATTTTTTTAAATTCATCTGGATTAGTTATTAACTTATTTAATTCTTGATTAGAAATAGCTAATAAAGAAATATTAAATTTATTTAAAAAGTTTTCCATTTCTTCTTTAAAAACGTTGGAATTAAAAAATAAAAAAGCTTTTTTATTTTTATAATCAATTTTACTTTCTTCTAAACTATATTTAGTAGCTAAAACTACAGGGGAATAAAATATTTTTTTAGTATTAAAACCATCTACATCTTTAGAAGATTCAATTAATGGTAAAATTTTATCTGTTTCAAATTTTTCTGGTAATGGTAATTGAACTAAAATACCATCAACACTATCATCATTATTTAAAAAATTTATTATATCAATTAATTTCTTTTTATCATCATCTTTATCTATTAGATATAAACTAGTATCAATACCAACTTCTTTAGCCACTTTTTCTTTTAAAGATGTATATAATTTAGAATCTTCTCTTTCTCCTACTAAAATAATAGCTAAATGAGGATGACGATACCCACGATTTATTAAAGAAAAAACATCTTTAGCTGTTCCATTATTAATTTTTTCAGCTATTTTTTTACCATCAATTATTTGCATATTTTTATTTATAAATAGGAAATTTTTTACACAAAATTTTCACTTTATTTTTTATTTCTTTTAATTTTTTTTCTTCATTTTTGTTTTTGAAAGCTAGATCTATAAACTCAACTATTTTTTTAATTTCTTTTTCTTTAAAACCACGAGTAGTTATAGCCGGTGTTCCAATTCTTATACCTGATGGTTTAAAAGGAGAAGCCAGGTCATTAGGAATGGTTGATCGAGAAACAGAAATACCAACTTTTTCTAAAACTTGTTCGGCTTCTAAACCAGATATATCTTTATTTCTTAAATCAATCACAAATAAATGGTTATCAGTTCCTCCCGAAATAATTTCATAACCTAATTTTAAAAAACTTTCAGCCATAAATTTAGCATTAAGTACTACCTGTTTAGCATATTTATTAAACTCAGCTGTTTGAGCTTCTTTAAAGGCTACCGCTTTAGCTGAAATAACATGATCGTGCGGTCCACCTTGAACTCCTGGAAAAACAGCTCGATCAACATTCTTAGCAAATTTTTCTTTACATAATATAAAAGCTCCGCGAGGTCCTCGTAAGGTTTTATGGGTAGTGCTAGAAATTACATCAAAATATTTTACTGGACTATTTAAAATCCCCGTCGCTATTAAACCAGCGGTATGAGAAATATCAGCAAAAGTATAAGCTCCAATTTCATCAGCTATTTTTTTAAATCCCTTCCAATCAATTTCTCGAGCATAAGCACTATAACCAGCTACTATCATTTTAGGTTTTTCTTTTAAAGCAATAGCTCTAACTTTTTTCATGTCAATACAACCATTGTTCTCAACTTCATATTGAATAAAATTATATAAGCGTCCCGAAAAATTTACTTTATGTCCATGAGATAAATGGCCTCCATGATCTAATTTTAAACCTAAAATCTTATCACCCGGTTCTAAAAAAGCCATATAAACAGCTAGATTAGCTGAAGAACCAGATAATGGTTGAACATTGGCGTGTTCGGCTTTAAAAAGATGTTTTAATCTATTAATAGCTAAAGTTTCCAGTTTATCAACTACCATATTACCACCATAATATCTTTTACCTGGATAACCTTCACTATATTTATTATTAAAAGAAGAATTTAAAGCTTGTAAAACTGCTTTAGATGCATAATTTTCTGAAGCAATTAATTCAATTTCGTTTTCTTGACGCTTTGTTTCTTCCTTTATTAGTTTATAGACTTCTTTATCACTATTTATTAAATTTTTTGTAAATTTCATATAAAAAAATAAATATTTATTAGCTTAATAATAAATTAAAAATGATTTAGTGTCAAAGAATTAATAACCTTTTAAATCATATTTAATTATTTTCTTTTTTATCGGCCCACAAAAGATAACATATAGAGTTGAATAAACTATTTTGAAAAATAATTTCCAAGGACCTTCTTTTTCAAAACGACGAATAGAAAAAAATATTTTAGTACTTTGTATTAATCTAAATTTACCAAACTTCGAAGCTTGTTCAACATAAACTTGATCTTCACCAATATAAAGCTCTTCATTAAATCCATTAATTTTATCATGAAGTTCTCTTTTAATAATTATACCCGCCCCTAAAGCCAAAGGCTTTATCCATTGAGCTAAAGTAGCCACACCATTATAGACTCGTCGATAAAATTTATAAAAAAATTTATTAGATTTAAAATCAAGAAAAAAACCAGCGACTGATAATTTTTTAAAATTAAATTCAGCTATAGTTTTTTCCAAAAAATAATTATTTGGTAAATCAGTATCAGCATCCAAAAATAATAATAAATCACCTTGAGCTAATTTAACTCCATTATTTCTTTGAAAAGAAGGATGTTTTCTATTTATATCCTTTTCAATAAAAAACTTACAATTATATTGTTTAGCAATTTCAATAGTTTTATCAGAAGAATCAGCATCAGATACTATAATTTCATAATCACGATAAGTTTGATTTTTTATATTTTCTAATAAAGACGGTAAACATTTTTCTTCATTTAAAGTTGGAATAATAATTGAAAGCATAAAAAATTATTTAAATAATGTTTTAGCAAAATTCCAATAATCAGAATTATTCATTACCTTATACTGGTAATACCACCACTCCACACCCCATAAATATGTTTTTTTAAAGCCAGTATTAATAGCAAATTGAACATTAGCTTTAAATTGATCAAGATTAAAAGATTTTTTATATTCTTTATCAGATTCAAACATTTTTTCTTGATCAATCCAAGGTTCGGCTTGTAATTCAATTATTATAACTTCAGCTGGATCTAAACCAGCTTTTTCGGCTTTTAAACGATAAATATTATTAGTATAGGGATATCTAATATAACCAAAAAATGGATTACTAACAACTCGATAAACCGTAGTTCCAAAAACATCCGCAACTTTAGCTTCTTTGGACCACAGACTTAATTCGCCAGTAGCTGAAATTATAATAGAACGATCATCTAAACTTTTAACTAAATCTATTTCTTTTTTTAAAAAATCATAATCACTCTTTGGACATTTTCCAAAAGAATCTAATAAAGGTTCATTTTCTACTTGCCAATAAGAAATAGATGAATATTTTTTAAAATGATTAACCGTGGCTTCTAACATTTTAAGAGTTTCGTCTTGAACTTCAGAAATGTCAGTTTGATCAAGCCATTTAGGAAAATGACATTCTGGCCATCGAGCCACTCGCATACCAAAATTTAAAATAAATTTTACATTTCTTTTTTTACCTTCTTCAATTAAAAAATCATAATCACTAAAATCATATACTCCGTTAACCTTTTCTATTTGATCCCAATAAACGGGAATTCTAACTTGTTTTACTTGTAATTCGTCTAATATATCAATATAGGTAGCTTTCCAATTTAAACCAATTTCTTCGGCGTATTTTTTGGAATAAGTTATGCCAAAAAAGTCTTTATTATATTGCAGGTCAATTGTTTTTGGATAATGCTTGTCAATTTTAAAAACATAAATTAAACCAAAAACAATAAACAAAACAATTATTAAAATTATTAACCAAATTATTCTTTTTCTTTTATTTTTTAATATCATATATTAAAGTAGTAAATTAAATAGCCATAAAATATAAACCAATTCCTATAAAAATAATAGCTATTATTTTTTTTATTAATATTTTTTTAGAAATATCTTCTTTTAAAATTTTAGGAAAAAATATTGTAAAAAATATACCTAAAATTAATAAAAAAGCATATTGAATTCCTTGTAAAGCATTAATTATAGCTACCGGACCTAAATAAATAGCATAACTTTGAATTAAAGAAGCAATAGAACCAGTAGCTTGATTAACTAAAATTAAACCTGATCCGATCTTAGTTGATTTTTTAGGTTTAGATTTAAAATTCTTTTTAATTTCTTGTCTGGTTTTTTTATCTAATAGAAAAAATAAAGAAATTAATAAACCACCTACTTTTATCCAAATAAGAGAGCTTAAAAAATCTTGTTGTAAATAAGCATATTTGGCAATAATAAAATACAAGGCATAAAATAAGGCTGATAAAATTGCTAAAAAAATCCATTTCTTATTATAATCACCTGTAAACACTGACCATAAACCTTGCCAAAAATCTTTCCATTTTTTACGACGACTAATAACAAAAGAAATAATAATCATACCAACTATTAAAAAAAGAAAACCAGCTAATTGGTTTCTAGTAAATTTTTCATTAAAAAATAAAAAAGAAAATATAACTGTAAAAATTGGAACAATACTTCCAATAACAACTACCACGCGAGAAGTTTCTCCATGTTTTAAAGCTTCATACATTACCCATAAAGCTAAAACAAAAAATATACCAGAAATAATATTTACAAAAAACAAAGATAAACCCGGCCAATTTAAAAACCAAGGAGCAATTAAAAAAATTAAAGCTCCTAAAAGTCCTACCATAAAAGCATAAGATTTACTACTTTTTAAAACTTTATCAACTACAAATTTATCGCCTAAATTAACTATAGCCAGCATTAAATAAGAAATTATTGTTAAAACCAACCAATTCATATTTTTAAATCTAATTTTTTAATTTAGCTCTTTGTCTAATAGCTTCATATACAATAATACCAACACTAACCGAAACATTCAAGGAATCAACCCCGGAAATCATTGGAATTCTTATTTGAGTAGTTTCTTTTTCTAACCATTTTGGACTTAGACCAAAAGCTTCTGTTCCAAAAATAATAGCACTAGCTTTTTTAAAATCAACAGCAAAATGATCTTGCTTAGCACAAATAGAAGTGCTTAAAATTTGAACCTTATTTTTTATTAGCCATTTAAAGGTATCATTAATTGATGATAAAACTAAAGGCATAGAAAAAATAAACCCAGTACTTGATCTAATAACATTGGGACTAAAAATATCAGTTTTTTGATCATTTAAAATAATTAAATCGACACCAGAAGCATAAGCTGTTCTAATAATTGCTCCTAAATTACCTGGTTTTTCAACTGATTCTAAAACTAAAATTAAAGGATTTTTTTTTATTTTTATATCATCTAATTTTAATTCTTTAGCTTTTATTATTGCTAAAAAACCGTCTGGATTTTTTTTATAAGAAATTTTATTAAAAGCTTGCTCTGATAATTCAAAAACTTTTTTAGCTAAACTACTAATAGTCTTAACATTAAATTTTTTATCTTCTTCTTTTTTATTAATAAAATTTGGACAATAAAAAAATTCTTCAATTTCCCAATTATTTTTTATAGCCTCTTCTATTTCTCTTTGACCATCAATAATGATAATATTTTCTTCTTGTCGAAGTTGTCCATCTTTTAATAGTTTAGCTATTTTTTTTATCTTAGGATTAACTTTACTAATTATTTCCATATTATTTTATATTAATTATTCAAAGATTTTATTTTTTTATTTTTTAAACACAATATATAGGAAGCTAAAAAAGTAGAAAGAGGAACCGATAAAATTATTCCAATACTACCACTTAAAGCTCTAACAATTTCTGTACTAATAGCTTCATTATTTATTATTTGTTCAAAACTACTAAAAGGACTATTAGAACTTACAAAAAAAATTAAGATTGGTAGTGATGCTCCGGCATAAGCTAAAAACAAAGTATTAGTCATAGAACTAATATGGGAAACCCCTATTTTATAGGCTTTTTTATAAACTTCTTGCCAGGTTTGATAAGGATTTGTTTCGATTAATTGTTCTACTGAACTTATTTGAGAAATAACGACATCATCTAAAACACCTAAGGAACCAACTATTATTCCGGCTAATAACATTCCTTTAAAATTAATTGATTGTTGTCCGATATTAATTAAAGAAAAAACATCTTCACTAAAAACTCCAGTTAATTTTGTTATTTCAATAAATAAATATGAAATTATAATAACTAATAATAAACTAATAAATATTGATCCGGTCGCAATATGAGATTTTAAATTAAATCCTTCCGTTAAATAAATAATTATAGCTAAAATAAAAATTGATCCTATGATAACAATAAAAACCGGGTTAAAACCATCCATTATTTTAGGAATAATAAATAATATTATTATTAAAAAAGTTAAAGCTAAAGATATTAAAGATCGAGTTCCCTTAAAACGACCAATAATTATTAAAGATAAAATAAAAAATAATAAAATTATTAATAAACCATTACTACGAACATAATCAGTAATATAATAATTATATGAATTTTCTAAACTATTAAATGTCGCCGCCACTAAAACAGTATCACCAATTGAATAATTTTTTTCTCCGATAACTTCAATATTTCCAATTCCATAAAAAACAATTTCTTTGTTTTTAAAATCTCCCTCTAATCCTAAAAGTTTTAAATTTTGTTGTTTTATTTTTTCTCCACTATCTAATGTCTTGTCAGTTTCTTCTAAAATATTTATAACTTTAGCTTTAAATATTTTGTCAGAATTATTATTTTCCGTTGCTTGAGAGTTTTTTGCAAAAATTAATATAAAAAACAACAATAAAACCAAAACAATCTTTTTGGACATAAAATTTATATAATATTTATACCTATATTATACAAAAAAAAAGAATAAAAAACCACTAAGTTTGTAAAAAACGACCTATTTTGATAAAATATTAGTATATTAATATAAATTTATAATAAATATGAAATCTTCTTTTAAAAAAAGACCTATTAGTTCTAATTATTATCACCCTAAAACTATAAAGACGGTATCAAATTATAGTATAAAAAGAAAAAAACCAATAAATTTAAAAATAAAAAAAATAAATAATCTTTTTTTGAATTCAGATTCAAAAAGAAAGCTTTTAATTTTTATTGGTGGTTTTATTTTAATATGTATAATATCTTTTTCAATTTTTGTAGCCGTTGTTTCAAGAAATTTACCAAATCCTGATCAATTATTAGAACGTGATATAGCTCAAAGTACTATAATTTATGATCGTAGCGGAGAAAATATTCTTTATGAATTTCATGGAGAAGAAAAAAGAACTTTAATTAGTTTAGATGATATTCCTTATTATGCTCAAAAAGCTACTATTGCCATTGAAGATAAAAATTTTTATAAACACAGTGGTTTTAGTATTTGGGCTATGGCTAGAACAATTGTAACTAATATTATTTATAATCGAAAAGCGGGTGGATCTACTTTAACTCAACAATTTGTTAAAAATGCTTTATTGTCATCAGAAAAAAAATATTCTCGAAAAATAAAAGAAATAATAATTTCTCAACGAATAGAAAAAAAATATTCTAAAGATGAAATTTTACAAATGTATTTAAATGAAATTCCTTATGGTTCCAATGCTTATGGAATTGAAGCTGCTAGTCAAAAATATTTTGGCAAATCAGCTAAAAATTTAAACTTAGCTGAAAGTGCTTTACTAGCAGCCCTACCTCAAGCTCCTAGCAGATATTCGCCTTACGGAGATAATAAAGATTTACTTATTGGTCGACAACAATATATATTAGGTTTAATGGTTGAACAAAATTATATTAGTGAAGAAGAAAAAGAAGAGGCTTTAAATTATGAATTAGTTTTTAAAGAACCGGAAACAAATATTACCGCCCCCCATTTTATAATGTATATAAAAGAACTTTTATCTGAAAAATATGGAGAAAAAACCGTAGAACAAGGTGGTTTAAAAATATATACCACTATTGATTTAGATAAACAAAAAATAGCCGAGGAAGCTATTAATAATCAAGCTGAGAAAAATGCTAGTAAATACAATGCTAATAATGCTGCTTTAGTAGCTATTGATCCTAAAACTGGCCAAATCTTAGCTATGGTAGGATCAAAAGATTATTTTAATGAAGAAATAGATGGACAAGTTAATGTTGCTATAAGAGATCGTCAACCGGGATCATCTTTAAAACCTTTTGTTTATGCTACTTTATTCTCTAAAGGTGGTTATAATCCCAATACTATTTTATATGATGTTGTAACTAATTTTTCTTCTGGTGTTCCTTATGAACCTCACAATTATAATGGAAAAGAAAATGGACCTATTGCTATTAAAAAAGCCTTAGCTGGTTCTTTAAATATTCCAGCTGTTAAAGCTCTTTATTTAGCTGGAGTAAATAATGTTATAAATCTAGCTAAAGAAGCTGGTTATACCACTCTTACTGACCCAGATAAATATGGTTTATCTTTAGTATTAGGTGGAGCTGAAGTAAAATTATTAGAACATACAAATGCTTATAGTATTTTTGCCCAAGAGGGAAAAATAAATGAAATAACCGGAGTATTAAAAATAGAAGATAAGGATGGTAATGTTTTAGAAGAATACAAAGAAAATAAAAAAACAGTTTTGGATGCTAATATTGCTCGAATGATAAATAGTATTTTATCAGACAATAATAATCGTAGTTTTGTTTTTGGAGAAAGTAATAATTTAGTTTTAAGTGGTAGAACATCAGCGGCTAAAACTGGAACCACTAATGATTTTAAGGATGCTTGGACTATTGGCTATACTCCATCTCTTATTACTGGTGTATGGGTAGGAAATAATGATAGTAGTGAAATGAGTAGTGGAGCTGATGGTAGTGTTGTCGCCGCTCCTATTTGGAATGAATTTATGAGAAAAGCTTTAGCTAATACTCCTAACGAATCTTTTACAGAACCAATTATTAAAAAAACTGGTAAAGCAATTTTAGATGGAGAATTAATTGGACAAACTATAAAAATAAATAAAGAAACAAAAGAAATAGCTACAGAAAACACTCCCGAAGATTTAATAGAAGAAATATTTATTACTGACCATCACTCTATTTTATATTATGTTGATAAAGATAATCCTACCTCTGATATTCCATCTAATCCATCCAGTGATCCTCAATTTAATTTATGGGAAAGCCGAGTTTTAGAATGGGCTAAAAAACAAAATGTTAATTATGATATTAATCTTATAAATAAAGCTAATGATGCTTATAATCCAGAAAATATTCCAGTTTTTTCAATAACAAACTTACAAAATAATCAAACAATTGAAACTAAAAATTTACAAGTTAATTTACAAGCCACAGCTCCTCGTGGAGTAAATAAAGTTGAATATTATATTAATGATAGTTTATTAGAAAGAAAAACATCTTATCCATTTGATTTAGATAAAGACATTTCCTTTTTAAATAATGGTTATTATAAATTAAAAGTAAAAGTTTGCGATGATGTTTTAAATTGCTCCGAACAATCACTTGAATTTAATTTATTATTATCAAATAATGTTAATAAAATTCCAACTAGTTTAAATTTAACTTATCCAAATAGTGGAATGACTTTAAATTCGGATGATTTTCCCGTCTCAATAAATTTAGTTGCTACAAATATAGAACAAATAACAAAAATAGAAATAAAAATAAAAAACGAATCTAATGAAGAACAAATTATAAAAACCTTAGATTTAATTAATAAAAAAAATATTGAAACTGTTTGGGATAATTCCCCTGGAATTGGAAATTATACATTATATGCCGTGTATTATGATTGGAATAATTCTTCTAAAGAAACTAATAAAATAACCGTAAATATAAACTAATATTTTTCTACAAAAAAACAAAGATTAATTTCTTTGTTTTTTATTTTATAAAAAATTTATTGTCTTATTGGCATTACTAAATATAGAAAATTATCATTTTCTTCTGATTGTAATAAACAAGGAGTATTATTATCAATTATTTTTATTATAATATTATTAGAATTTATACTATTTAAACCCTCTAATAAATATTTATAATTAACAAAAATTTCATTATCTTCACCTTTTATTTCACTATCTAAATCTATAAAATTTTCTCCAGTTTGGCTAGAACTAGAAAATATAATTGTTTTATTTTTTTTAAAAGTTAAACCAATATCATTTATTCCTGTTTTTGAAAAAAGACCAGCTGTTTTTACAGCTTTTATTAAAGCTTCTTTACTTATAGTTATAATAGTTTTTTCGTTTTGAGGAATTATTTGTTTATAATCAGGATAATTTCCAATAATAATTCTGGATGTTAATTTAGTTGATCCAAAAGAAAAAAATATTTGATTTTCATTTATATAAATTTTTATTTCTTCATTGTTCTCTAATTGTTCTTCAGTTTTAAGATTTCCTAATATTCTTATTAACTCTTGAATAGTTTTAGCCGGAACTATAATTGATTTTTCATTAGAATTATTATTATATTTAATTGTTTTTTCTGACAATCGATAACTATCTGTTCCAACTAAAGTTAAATTATTATTTTTAAAAGAAAAAAATACACCTGAAAGTTCAACTCGATTATCGTTATTGGCTACTGAAAAAATAACATTAGATAAAGCATTTTTGAATTCATTAATATTTAAATTATAACTATCTTTGTTTTCATTTTTTGGTAAAACCGGAAAATCATTAGCTGTTTGTCCTTTTATTTTAGTCTTATAATTTACTCCTTTTATTTTTAAATCATCATTTATAGTTTCTATTTCTACTTTTTCATCTGGTAATAATGAAATATATTCATTTATTAATCTAGAATCAACCGTAAATTCACCTTCTTTTTCTATTTTTCCTCTTAAAAAATGTTCAATACTAATTTCTAAATTAGTAGAAGTTAGCTCTATTCCTTCTTTTTTAGCTTTAATTAAAATATTATTTAAAATTGGTAAATTTATATTTTTACTTGTCAAATGAGAAACGATAGCTAAACCTTGTTTTAAATTTTCTTTAATGGTTATAAATTTCATATGTTTATATATTTAAGTATTTTATATTATTTAAAATAATATTAATAATAAGGGAGTTGATAACTTTTTTTATTTTTCAAAATTACTTATATTTATTAATCTAAAATTACTTTTTTAAGGTTGATAACTATGTTTTAAAAAACTTTATAATATTAATTAAGTTGTTAATAAAAAAATATTATTTTTACTTATACCCAATTCTTAAAAAATAATTAATAGTTTATACACAAAATTATAGGTGGTTTATAAACTAATTATTAACTTTATTTTTTAAGTTATTAAGAGTTTTTACACCCTTAATAAAATATTAAAAAGAACCATACAAAAGTTGTTTAATTGACTGAATATCACGATTTAATTTTTCATCTTCTTCTTTTTCTTTGTTTATTTTATTATAAGCATGAATAGCAGTAGTGTGATCACGACCACCTAATTCATCTCCAATAGTTGGATAAGATGTTTTTAATTCTTCTCTCATTATATATATGGAAATTTGTCTAGGAGTAACTAATTCTTTTTTTCTTTTTCCTCCAACTAAATCTTTTAAACTAATATTATAAAATTGTGAAACAGTTTCTAAAACATCTTTAGGGGAAACTGGTTTAATTTGATTATTATTAGTTAAATCATTTAAAATACTTTTAACTACTTTTAAAGTTGGTTTAATATTATGAAATTCATGATAAGCCACTATTTTGTTTAAAGCTCCTTCTAATTCTCTAATATTATTTTGAATACTATTAGCTATATAACTTAATATTTCTTCTTCAATTATATAATTTTTTTCCTTAGCTTTTTTTTCTAAAATAGCTATTTTAGTTTCAATATCAGGTCGACCAACATCAACCACCATGCCAGACTCAAAACGAGACATTAAACGTTTTTCAATAGCTGGAATAGCTTTAGGTGGTCGATCTGATGACAAAACTATCTGTTTATCTCCTTGTTGTAATTCATTAAAAGTATGAAAAAATTCTTCTTGAGTTCCGTCTTTTCCTCCCATAAATTGAACATCATCAACTAATAATAAATCGACATTACGATACAAATTTTTAAATTCTTTAGCTTTCCCGCTTTTTATAGAGTCAATATAGTTATTAGTAAATTGTTCACTGGTTGTATATAAAACTTTTTTTCCATTTTTTATTAATTCATTTCCAATAGCTTGAAGTAAGTGAGTTTTTCCTAATCCTACTCCTCCATAAATAAATAATGGATTATAAGCTTTACCAGGATTATTAACTATAGCCTGACAAGCGGCATAAGCTAACTCCGTTGACTTACCAACAATAAAAGTATTAAAAGAATATTTTGCATTTAATCCAAAACAACTTACATTTATTTTTACATCACCTGAAGAATTTATAGATGTGGCTACATTATTATTATTTGAAACATTATTTATATTTTTTTCTTCTTTTTTTTCTGAAGATTTTTCTTCGTTATCCTTTTTTAAATTTATTTGATATTCAATTTTATCAATTTTTTTTTCAATAATTTTTTCAATAGAACTTTTTATAGGTTTATAATATTTTTGTTCTAACCATCGTTTAGTAAAATCATTAGGAACTGAAATTACAACTTGATTATCTTTAATGGAATATATAAAAGTATTTTTAAACCAAGTAATAAAATTAACTCTTGATATACCCATTTCTAGCTCACCCAAAACGGCTTGCCAAATTTGATCATTGTTCATATTTTTTAAACCTAATTTTTTAGTACTCTAATTATAAGTTAAAAAATAAAATAAAACAATTTTATTAATGTTTAAATTCTGTTTATAAACTGTGCACAACTATTTTATTAAAGAAATAAAAAAAAACAGATTATTATCTGTCTTTTTTATGTGGGCGCACAAGGACTCGAACCCTGGACCCCTTCGGTGTAAACGAAGTGCTCTAGCCAGCTGAGCTATGCGCCCTTTTATATAAATAAAACTTCCTATTTTTTTACAACCTTTTCTTTTAATTTTTTCTTGTAAGTTCCTTTTAAAAAATAAAGTTTAGCTCTTCGAACTTTAGCTTCTTTCTTTATTTCAATTTTGGTAATAGTTGGTAAATTTAATGGAAAAATTTTTTCAACCCCAATACCATCAGATGTTTTTCTAACAGTAATTGTTCCTCCTTTTTCTTTCCCATGTTTTTTAGCAATAATAATACCTTCAAAATATTGAATTCTTTCTTTTTCTTCTCCTTTTGTATTTAATTCTTTTATTTTTTGATAAACCCTAATAGTCATTCCTGGTTTTAATTCAGTGGTTTTACCATTTTTCTGTAGTACTTCGGTCATATTTTTTTAGATTAAAATTAAAAAACAAGACATCTTTTCTTGTTTCTACATCTTATATTTTTTTTTATTTTTTGTCAATATTGTTTAATTGTTTATAAACAGCTTTTAAAACTTGATCAAAAACTTCTTGAATATCAAAACAACTAGTATCTAAATAATAATCATAATTATTTTTATCATAAACATCAATTCCAAAGTATTTTTTATATCTTTTTTTATCACTTTCTAAGCGTTTAGCCATACTTTCTTTAACAGCTTCAATTGAATTTAAGTTAACATCTTCGTTTCGGTTATTATTTTTATCATTTTTTAAATGAGAAAAAACTCTTTCTGCTCCTATATTTTCATTAACATCTAAATAAATTTTAAATGATTGTGGTATAAAATGCCAAGAAGTTCGACCTTCAATAATAAAATTATCTTGAGTTTGTCCTAATTGTTTTTGATAATTATCAACTTCTAAATCAGTAGTAGGATCATTTTCTCCTAGTTTATTGTATTCAGCTAAGGTTAGGCCTTTCTTTTTGGCTGTTTCCCTTCTTAATCCTCCCATATAATAATGAGGCCAATTTAATTTTTTAGCCAACATTTTAGCAATAGTACTTTTCCCGGAACCATGAGTTCCCCCAATTGATATAATCATAAAAATATTATTTATCTTATTATACTTTTTTATTAAGAAAATGTAAATAAAAAATTTTGTATTTTTGTTTTAAATATGATATTATTTATATATAAAATAAATTTAATAAATAAAATAAAAATATGATTAATTTTAGAGATAATAAAAAAATTATTATTATTTTTTCGCTAATATTAGTAATTTTAATAGTGGTTCTAATATTTTTTGTTTTTAAAAAAAACTCAAATAATAATTTAAGTAATAATCCTGACGGGATATCAAATAATAGTTTATTAAAACAAACTTCTTTTGCTGATAGAGAAACTTCTATTAAAGAATCGTTAGCTAAAAAATTTAATATTTCTTCTGATCAAGTTTCTGTTTTTATAGGTCGGGAAAGTGAAAATCATATTAATGGAGCTTTTTTTATAGAAAATTATTTAGGGACAGAATCTTTAAGTGGTTATTTTTTTGCTGTTTTAAAAAATTCAATTGATATTGTTTGGGCTGATAAAGGAAGTGTTGATTGTTCAATTATTACTTCATATAATTTCCCTTCTGAAATGGCTCCAGAATGTTTTTAAAACAAATAAATTGATTTGACAAAAGAAAATTATTAAAATATAATAAATTTACGTTAATATTTATAATTATTTTAAATAATTAAGATAATTATTGTTTTTGTTTTAATAAAATTAATTAATTCTTATTTAATAATATGTCAACTAAAAGAACTTTCCAACCTAGCTCTAAAAGAGCTAAAACAAAACATGGTTTTTTGAAAAGAATGCAAACCAAAGATGGCCAAGATGTTTTAAAGAGAAGACGTGATAGAGGCCGTAAAGTTTTAACTAAATAATTTTTTAGCTAAAATTGAAATTTATATAATGATTAAAAAAGAAAATCGTTTAAATAAGGTTAAAGATATAAAAAACGTTTTAAAGAATGGAAAATCATTTTATAGTGATTTAATTGGAATTAAAATATTAAAAAATTCTCTTGATATTAATAGATTTTGTATTATAATTTCGGCTAAGGTTAGCAAAAAATCAGTAGATAGAAATAAAACAAGAAGACAGATTAAGTTTATAATTTTAGAGTCAGAACCCTTTTTAAAAAAAGGGTTTGATTGTTTAATAATTATAAAAAAAGATTTATCTTTAATGAAATTTTCTGAAATTAAAAATTTATTAGAATATCTTTTTAAAAAGATTAAATTTTTTTCTAATTAAATTTAAATATAATAAAAATGGATATAATAATTTTTTTAATTAATTTACCAAAAAAAATTGCTATTTTTATTATCAAGGTATACCAAAAAACAATATCTCCTGATCATGGTCTTGTAAAAAAAGCTTTCCCTTTTGGCTGTTGTCGATATACTCCTACTTGTTCAGAATATGGTTTAGCAGCTATCGAAAAATATGGAGTTATAAAAGGGGGAATAAAAACTATTTGGAGACTACTTCGATGTAATCCTTTTAGCAAAGGTGGCTATGATCCACTTAAATAATTTTATAATTTAAATTTTGTTTTATGAATGGAATTTTTCAAACTCTTTTTTATCAACCAATACTAAACTTATTAGTTTTTCTATATAATACATTTGGTGATTTAGGAATTGCTATTATATTTTTAACTCTTTTTATTAAATTATTATTATTTCCATTATCAAAAAAATCAATTAAATATCAAAAATCAACTCAAGATTTACAACCTAAAATAAATGAATTAAAAGAGAAATATAAAGATGATAAGCAGGCCATGAGTGCTGCTTTAATGAATTTATATAAAGAAAACAAAGTTAATCCTTTTGCTTCTTGTTTGCCTATTTTAATACAATTCCCTTTTTTGATTGCTATTTTTAGAGTCTTTAGAGATGGTTTTGCCCAGAATCATTTAGATTTATTATATCCTTTTATATCTAATCCTGATACTATAAACACAATTTCATTTGGTATACTTGATTTATCAAGTAAAAGTATTATTTTAGCAATATTAGCTGGTTTGGCTCAATTTTGGCAAACAAAAATGATAATGGCTAAAAAGCCAGAAGTTAAAACCGAAGGATCAAAAGATGAAGATATGTCTGCTATAATGACTAAACAAATGACTTATATTATGCCTGTTGTTACCGTTATAATGGGTCTAGGTTTCCCGGCTGGTTTAACTTTTTATTGGTTTTTAACCACATTATTTACAATAGGCCAACAAAAATTAATACTTAGTTCTAAAAAAGAGAATATTATAAAGGTTATAAAATAAATATTTATATAAATTGTTCTACGTAGAACAATTTGAATTTAAAAAATATCTCCTGTAAATAGGGGATATTTTTTTATAATAAACTATATTTTATTTATTGGGTTAATATTAAATAATTAAACTTAGACCATAAATTATATAAAGTATACAAATTAGTGGACAATGGATATTTGTATAAATTGTTCTACGTAGAACAATTTATAAATTTTGAGATTTAGATAATAAAAAAAACAAGAATAAACTTGTTAATATTAAATATTAATGTATTTTATAAATTAAAAGTTCTATCTTTTCCTACTATTAATGGTATTTGTTTATTTGATGTTTCTATATTTAATGGTGTTTCTAGAGCAATTGAGTTATCAATTATAGCTTTTTCTTTAGTTTTATTTATTTCTATTTTCTTTGCTTTTAAATAAGTCTTGTTTTTTGATCCTATCTTTATATATAAGTTTAAATTATTATCTTTTAAAAGTATTGTTTTATCATTTAAATATTCATCTTTTGGGGGAATATTAAAAACAAAACAGTCTCCATCTTTTTGAAGTTTTAAATTATATGATTTATCTACGTCTAAAGAAACATCTTTCCCGGCAATATAAATATCTTTTATAGCTAATAGATTATTAGCGGTAATTAATTTTACGTTTTCTATCCTTCTACTTGATAAAACATAACAAGCTTCTTTTTCGTCAATAATACCTAATGATTCAGCAATAGAGTTATTAGGACCAACTGGTATAATCGCTACTGGTATTTTTTCGCTAATATTAGCTAAATAATTAACAATATTATTTAATGTTTTATTATTTCCTACAACCACTATTGTTTTTGCTCCACTGTTTATTTCGTTTTGTAGGGAAGTATCTATATTTTTAATGTTATTTAGATAAAGTATTTTTCCTTGTAAATTCAATTTATTAAGTGTTTCTTCTATTTTTCTAACCTTTTTTTTATATTTATCTAAATAATCATCATATAAGAATATATTCATAATTATTTATTCAATTTTATTTAGTTTTCCGGAGTTTCTTCACTTTCTTCTTTAGAAGAATCTTTTTTGTAATTATTTTTTGTTTTTTTATTGGTTATGGTTACTTGTCCGTTAATTTCAGCTCCTTTTTCTATTGAAATTTGAACACATTCAATATCACCAATTATTTTAGCTAGTTCTTTTATTGATAAATAGCCATTTATTTTCAAATTTCCGTTAATTTCTCCTTTTATAACCATTTCTTCAGCTTCGATATTAGCGTTTATTTTTGATTTTTCTCCTACTAAAATAGCTCCTTTAGTCTTAATATCGCCCTCTAAAGATCCATTAATAATAATATTACCATTACTTTCAAAATGACCTTTTACTTGGACAGATTCTCCGATTATTGTTTCGGCATCATTAATGTTATTTAATAAATCTTGTTTTTTAAACATATTTTTGTTTTTTATTTTTAAAATAAATTAATAAACCAATTCTAGTTAATTAGCTTATCTATTTATTATAATTCTACGAAAATATTTAACTTTTGTCAAAGATGATTTATTTGTATTTTTTTTAAATATAAATTATATTTAAATTGTAACATAATTTAATAATTTGTTCCCATAGTTTAATGGATAAAACAAGAATCTCCTAAGTTCTAGATCCACGTTCGATTCGTGGTGGGAACACTAATGTAGTTTGTCTTTTTTAAAAAAATATTATATAATTGTCTTAGATAATTTTAAAAATTAATTATATTTTTATGTCAAGAAAAGATATTAGAATCAATAGTGATTTTTTAACATTAGTAATTGGTTTTGTTGTCGGTTTTTTAATTTCATTTGCTATTTGTTGGAATACTATTATTTATATTGTAAAAATTATTTTAGAAAAATAATTAGTAAATATAAGTGGGCCTGTAGCTCAGTTGGTTAGAGCGCTTGCATGGCATGCAAGAGGTCGTGGGTTCGAGTCCCGTTAGGTCCACGATTTTTTCTTTTAAATTTTGTATTTTCTTTAGTCCATATTTTTGTGGACAACTCCATTTTTGTGGTATTGTTTTTAGCTAATATTAGCTAAAAAAAATAAGTGGAAAAAGTGTTGAATATTTGTTAATTTTAATAAAAATATTATATTATGGAAAATAAAAAATTTTATTTAGTTTCAGTTGATATGGGATACGGTCATCAAAGAGCCGCTTATCCTTTTTTAGATTTAGCAGAAGGAGGAATTATTACAGCTAATAATTATAAAGGAGCGAGTGAAGAAGAAAAAAAGATGTGGCAAAAAGACAGAATTGGTTATGAAGCGATATCTAGATTTAAAAAAATACCATTAATTGGTAATTTTGTTTTTTCAGTTATGGATTATTTTCAAAAAATAGAATCATTTTATCCTAAAAGAGATTTGTCTAAAAACAGCCAACAACAATTAATGTTTTTTAAAAAGATAAAGAAGGGAATGGGTAAAAATTTAATTGATGAATTAAATAAAAATCCATTACCACTAGTTACTACTTTTTTTTCAGCTGTTTATTTTGCTGAACATTATAATTATAAAGGACAAGTTTTTTGTGTTATTTGTGATGCTGATATTTCTCGGGCTTGGGCTCCAATTGATCCGAAAAAGAGTAAAACTATTTATTTAGCCCCTAATCAACGAGTTAAAGACAGATTAATGTTATATGGAGTAAAAAAAGAGAATATTTATGTTACCGGTTTTCCTCTACCAATGGAAAATATTGGGGAAAATCAAGAAATTTTAAAAGAAGATTTAAAAAAACGATTAGCTGTTTTAGATCCTAATGGTTCTTATAGAAATAAATATGAAAAATTAATAGAAAATTATCTTTGTCCTAAAAATGAAATAAAAAAAGCGGAAAGACCTCTAACCTTAACTTTTGCTGTTGGTGGAGCTGGAGCTCAAAAAGAATTAGGAAAAGTTTTAGTTGAAAAATTGAAAAATAAGATACTTGAAGGAAAATTACAATTAAATTTAGTGGCTGGATCAAGAAAGGAAGTTTATAATTTTTTTAAAGAAGTTCTACAAGATAATTTTTTACAGGACAATAGAAATGTTAATATTGTTTATAATCCTGATAAAATGGAATTATTTAAAGAATTTAATTTAATTTTAAGAAATTCTGATATTTTGTGGACCAAACCTTCCGAATTAAGTTTCTATAGTGGTTTGGGCCTTCCGATTATTATGGCTGAACCAATTGGATCTCAAGAAACATATAATCGTCGATGGTTATTAGGTATTGGAGCAGGAGTTGATAGTAAAAACCCAAAATATGTTGATGAATGGTTATTTGATTTTTTAAATTCTGGTTGGTTAGCTGAAGCAGCTATGAGTGGCTTTTTAAATGCTCCTAAAATGGGTACTTATAATATAAAGAATATTGTATTACATGGTAAAATTAATGAAATTGAAAGGGTTAGAATTATGTAGTAAAAATATATAAATAGAAAATATACAAATAAAAAAACAATCTAAAATCTAGATTGTTTTTTATTACGAGCGGGTAAGGGGAATCGAACCCCTATCCTCAGCTTGGAAGGCTGATATAAAAGCCATTATACGATACCCGCTTAATTATGGCGGAATGGACGGGAATCGAACCCGCGACCTCCTGCGTGACAGGCAGGCGCTCTAACCAGCTGAGCTACCACTCCAATAAGTTATTTAAAACAAAAAAACAATAGCAAATATTTTATGACTTGTCAAAAGATATTTTATTGTGTATAATATAGTATAGAAAATTGATTTGTAAAAATCAATATTTTAATTTTTATGAATAAAGAATATGATAAAAAATATTGAAAAAATTAAAGAAGAATTATTAAAAAGAAAGGATTTATTAATACAAGATTTACAAGATTTATCAAAGAAAGATCCGCATGAAACAGATAATAAAGCGGCTATTTTTCCTGATTTTGGTGATAAACCTGATGAAAACGCTCAAGAAATAACAGAATATTCAACTGTGGTTATGGCCGAAAGAGTTTTAGAAAAATCAATTGAAGAAATTAATGATACTTTAAAAAGAATGGAAAACAATACATATGGTTTATGTAAATATTGTGGTAAAGAAATTGGTGAGAAAAGATTATTAGCTCGTCCAACAGCTAGCTCTTGTATTGATTGTAAAACTAAATTACAGGAATAATAAACTGTAATCACATGAAAAAAATAAATAAAATTTTCAAACATAAAAACATAGTTGTTATTTTGTTAATAACTATGTTTTTTGTTTTAGATCGATATTTAAAATTTTTAGCAATTAATTTTAAGGAAGATTTTTTTATTATAAAAAATGTTTTAAAATTTACTTTTTTTCCAAATGAATTTATTTCCTTTTCTATTCCTTTTTCCGGAGTAGTTTTAAATATAGTATTAATTATATTATTAATACTAGTTATTATATTTTTAATTTGGTCTTTAAGAAAAAAAAGAATCAATGATTTTTTAGCTAGTTTAGCTGTATTTTTTGGAGCAACTAGTAATTTTATTGATCGAATATTTTTTTCTTATGCTATTGATTATTTAGATTTAAAATTTTTTCCAGTTTTTAATTTAGCTGATATTCTAATAGTTGGTGGTTGTTTTTATCTTATTTATTTAAATTTTAAAGCTACGAAGAGATAATTATTTTTCTATCATTATTGTTTTGAATTTTGAATTTTATATTTACCGTTGATTTAGGTAAATATTTTTTTATTTTTTCACCCCATTCAACAATTATAATATTATCAGTTTGTTTAATAAGGTCAAACCAAGCAATATTTTCTAAATCTTTTTTGTTTTTTAAACGATAAGCATCAATATGAATTAAGTTTTTAAATCTTTGATTATTTTTTATTAGATATGAGTTTAAAATAACAAAAGTTGGACTAGTAATATTTTTTTTAATACCTAAACTTTTAGCTAATCCTTGTGTTAACATGGTTTTTCCACTACCTAAGTTTCCTGATAATGAAAAAATATTGTTTTTGGGATAATCAATTATTAGTTTTTCTCCTAAATTTTTAGTTTCTTTTTCATTGTGACTAATTATGGTTTTCATATAGTATTTATTATATAATATTTTTCTTAAAAAAGAAATTATTAAAATTGACTTTTGCTCTTAGCTTTGTTAAATTATCTAGTAGAGTCCCTGTAGTTCAATGGATAGAACACCAGCCTTCTAAGCTGGATATATAGGTTCGATTCCTATCGGGGATACACTTATTATTTTTTTTAAAAATATGGTTTATCTTTTAGTTCTTATTCAAATTATTTTAATAATTGTTTTAATTTTATCAGCTATTCAATTTTATCGTATTGTTTTTAGAGGCTTTGCTCCTTTTATATCCACTAGATTTAATGTTATTATATCAGTTTTAAAAGAATTAGATTTGAAAGGGAATGAGGTTATTTATGAATTAGGATCTGGTAGTGCTGGATTTTTGAGAGCAGTTGAACAAAAATTTAAAAGTCAAAAATTAGTTGGAATAGAATATTCTTGGTGGCCATATTTTTTATCAAAAATTCAAGTAATTTTTAGTAATAGCAAAATAAAGTTGATACGAAAAGATATGTTTAAAGTTGATTTAAAAGAAGCTGATGTTATTTTTTGTTTTTTGAATATAAAAATGATGGTTAAATTAGAAGATAAATTTAAAAAGGAATGTCGTCCTGGAACATTAATTATTAGTAATATTTTTAAATTACCAACTATTGAACCAGAAAAAGTAATAAGGGAAAATGGTAACAATATTTATTTTTACCGGATTAATTAATAATTTGGTCTATGGTGGCTGTAGTTTAACGGCTAGAACATCGGGTTGTGGTCCCGATAACGAGGGTTCGATTCCCTCCAGCTACCCATAAAGAATAGCCCCTATTTTAGGGGTTATTTTGTTATAATTTTATAGACTCTTAATGGGAAGACAAACCCTTGACAGAATATAATAAATATGATATTATTATATCACAGTACATTGAAATATAAATCACAAAATATTATAAATCATGAAAAAGTTATTTTTATTTTTTGCAATTTCTTTAATGTTAACTTCTTGTTTTGATGAAGCAACTTTTAAACTGTCTAATGGTCAAATGGTTACAATTGATCGTAAAAGTTTAGAATTTAATGTTGGTCAAAAAGTTTGGTTGGTTAGAGATTTTGGTATTAATAAATCAGATTGGGAAATTCTTAGTGATTTTCAAATTAAGCAAATAGGATTTCAGCCAACCGAGGACACTATATTTACTTTTAAATCGTTGTCTACAACTTATCAAAGAAGAGTAGCACTTGGGACATTAGTTAAAAAAAAATAAAAAACTAATTCCACGGTTAAGGCTCGCAACAAAATTGCGGGTCTTTTTTTTATTAATTTACAAAATATTCCATCAAAAAAGTTTGCCAAGTTTTGCGATCAGCCACCCATAAAGAATAGCCCCTATTTTAGGGGTTATTTTTGTTTTAAAATTAATATTTATAATATGGTTTACAGTTGACAGTAAACTGTAAACCATATATAATAATAGTATATGAATAATATAAAAGTAAAAATTTTTGAATATATAAAAAAAAATGGGAAAACTAGTGTAAAACAATTAGTAATTAATTTTGGTTTGTCTAGACAAATAATTCATAGACATCTAGCAGATTTGATAAGTAAGGAAATGATAGATAAAATAGGGATTCCACCTAAGGTTTTTTATTTTATTAAAAAAGAAAAAATTATAGAAGAGAAAATTAATATAGATGACAAGACAAAAAAAATTATTGAAGAAAAATATTTAATTATTACTTCTTCGGGTGAACGTAAAAGTGGAACAGATGGGTTTATTTATTGGTGTAATAAAAATAAATTACCAATTGAAAAAACTGCTCAAGAATATATAGAGACTTTAAAAAAATATGAAAAATTTAGGAAAAACGGGTTAATAAATGGAATGACAAAAATAAAATTAACTTTCAAAAAAACAAATTTAAAAATTCTGTTTTATTTGGATTTTTATAGTATTGAAAGATTTGGTAAAACTAAATTAGGACAATTATTACTTTATGCTAAACAAAGTCAAGATAAAAAATTAATGAAAGAATTAATAGATATAATAAGGCCACAAATTAACCAAATTATTAATAAATATAAAATAGATGGAGTTGGTTTTATTCCTCCTACAGTAAAAAGAGAGGTGCAATTTATGAAAATATTAGAAGTTAACCTAAATTTACCAGTTAAAATATTAAAAATAAGTAAAATTAAAACGGATATTGTTATTCCTCAAAAAACCCTTAATAAACTTGATGATCGTATAAATAATGCTAAAAGAACTATTGTTGTTGAAGATTACTTACAATATAATAATGTTTTATTAATAGATGATGCTGTTGGTTCAGGGGCTACTTTAAATGAAACTGCTTTTCAAATTAAGAAGAATGGAATAGCAAAAAACATTATTGGTTTGGCTATAACAGGTAGTTTTAAGGGGTTTGATGTTATAAGCGAGGTTTAAATATTTTTTATAATATAATTAGTTATATAAGTTAATTATTGATACTAAAAACAAAAAAATGAGTTTTATGACTCATTTTTTTGTTTAATATGTTGTATTTATTAAGCTATTCTTTTTTTATTGTCTTGTTTAGGAGCAGAACAAAATATTAATACTACTCCATCTTTATCTTTATAAACAGCCCCGTCTGTTTTTACAGAACTTTTTACAAATACTTTATCTTCTATTTTTATTTTATCTTGATTGTCTAAATTAATAATATATTTTATTTTTGGACTTTCTATATTAGGATAATAACTTACTAAAATATTTTTATCGTTAAAAACTTCTTTTTTCCATTTAAAATCACTACTAGTTATAAGTTTTCTATTGATTAAAGAAGCAAATTCTTCTGGAAAATTTTGTTTTAATTCATTTACAGCTTCAGTAATTTGTTCTTTTGATAATTCTTTATTATTATCAAATTGTTCTTTTCCTTCAATATAGTTACAAACAGTTTGTTTTAATATAATTTTCTCAAATTCACTATATTTTGGTTTTGTTTTTAGTCCTTCTTTATATTTTTTTTCTTCTTCTTTTTTCAATTGTTCTTCTTTTTTTCTTCTTTTTTCTTCTTTTCTTTTTATTCTTTTAATACTAGCTTTTATACCTAAAACATCAGTATCATTTTCAAATGTTTTTTCTTCATCATTATTAATATCATCTGATGCAAATAAATCATTTTGAGATTCAGTAGAATAAGCATTTATAAATTCATCATCTATTACTTCTTCTTCTAAATCATCATAAGTTTCAAAAACATCTAATTTGTTTTCATAATTTTGTAATCGTTTTTCATTGTTTTTTTTATCTTTATCTTTAAAAGGATTTCTTTCAATACTAGGATCATAGTACGGATCTTCAACCATTTTTTTTATTTCTTCATCTTCCATCTTTTTTTTAAATTTTTGCGCACTATATACATCTCCAATAGTTGGTTTGTTGTTTATCTTTTCTACTTCTTCATCATCTTTTCTTTTTATAAAATTTGGTATACCGTTATAATTTCTATTCATTGGTCCATTAAACATATTTTTTTTATTAATTATTAAAATTTTTGTTTATTTAATTAAACTTATATCTCCTTTATATCATATTTATTTAATTTTGTCAATGATTTAATAAATTTATCCTATATTTATTGATATTTCTATTATACATTAAATAACGGTCTTTGCCAATCTTTTTAGTACTATTTATAAAGAAGAGTTTAAAAAAGAATAAAATTATGATAATATACAAGCATAATTAATAATGAAAATATATGTCTAATCAAATAACTAAAAAAAACGATTTTGTTATTGCTTATTTTAGTATGGAAATAGCTTTAGAAAGCGATATTAAAACTTATGCTGGAGGCTTAGGTGTATTAGCTGGAGATACTTTAAAATCAGCGGCTGATTTAAGATTGGATATGGTCGGAGTAACTTTATTAAATAATAAGGGATATTTTAAACAAAAAATAGATGAAAATGGTAATCAACAAGAATTACCAGTTTCATATAATTTTTCAAAATTAGAAAAATTAAAAAATAAAGTTTCTATTAATATTGGTCAAGATAAAGTTTGGGTAGGAGTTTGGCGATATTTTATTAAAAGTCATCAAGCTTATCAAATTCCAGTTTATTTATTAGATACTGATATCAAAGAAAATAAAAGTGAATATAGAAATTTAACGGGTACTTTATATAAATCTAATATTAATTATCGTTTACAACAAGAAATTATTTTAGGTCGAGCTGGTGTTAGAATGTTAAAATCTTTAGGTTATACCCCAGAAAAATTTCATATCAATGAAGGCCATGGAAGTTTAGTAGCTATAGAACTTTTTTTAAAAACTCAAGGAAAAACTAATAAAGAAAAAATTGAAAAAGTTCAGAAAAAATGTGTTTTTACTACCCATACCCCTATTAAAGCTGGTCATGATGTTTTTTCTATTGATTTAGTAAAGAAATATCAACCTGATTTCCCTTTTTATCTTTCTTCTTTGATAGAGAATAATGAAATAAACATGACCAGAATAGGTTTCTATTTTAGTAATTATATAAACGGCGTGGCTTTAAGTCATAAAATAGAATCAAAAAAAATGTTTCCTGATTATCCAATTAATTTCATAACTAATGGAATCCATTCTCAAACCTGGACTTGTGATGAATTTAAAAAAATTTATGATAAGTATATTCCTAGTTGGCGATATTCTAGTTTATCATTAAGAAATGCTTTTAATATTCCTTTGCCAGTTATTTGGACAGCTCATCAAAAAGCAAAAAATAAATTAATTAATTATATATATAAAAAACAAAAGATAAAATTAGATCCTAATATTTTTACAATTGGTTTTGCTCGAAGATTTACTGGATACAAAAGATCTAATTTATTATTTTATGATATAAAAAAACTTTTAGATATTCATAATAAAGTTGGAAAAATTCAAATAATTTATGCTGGCAAGGCTCATCCAGATGATCTTGATGGAAAAAATATGATAAAAAATATTTTTGAAATAAAGGAAGAATATAAAAAAGAAATTAATATCATTTTTTTAGAAGGTTATGAAATGGATTTAGCTAAATTAATGGTAGCAGGAGTAGATTTATGGCTTAATACTCCTCTGCCACCTAATGAAGCTTCTGGTACTAGTGGTATGAAAGCAGCTCATAATGGCGTTCCTCATTTTAGTACTCTAGATGGTTGGTGGATTGAAGGACTGATAAATAAAAAAACTGGCTGGGCTATTGGTCAACGTCGTAACTATTTAGATATAAAAGAATTAAACAAAAAAGATGCCGAGGATTTATATTATAAATTAGAAAATAAAATACTTCCTCGTTATTATAAAACACCTCAGAGGTGGCAAGAAACTATGCGTTATACTATTGCTGTAAATGCTTCTTATTTTAATACGGAAAGAATGTTACAACAATATATTCAAGCCGCCTATTTGTAATTTTAAAAGTGGAAAACTTAGGTTTAAATTAACAATTGATTTATTGTTGTATTATTTTTTTTATGGTATAATAAAGTTGAGTCTATATAGGAATTGGTCGGTTCCTATCTCTAAAAAAACAAATTTTCAAAAATATGCCAGCAAAAGCAAAAAAGAAAGCAAAAAAGAAATAGTCTATATAAAACGCCCCTATTAATTTAGGGGCGTTTTTATTATGTTTTATTGCTTAATTTAATATTTTTTTATTCGATCAAATAAATTTTTAAATATTTTTTATTTTTTAAAGATGAATATAAAAAATATTTTTTTATTTTTATTTTTTATTAAAAAATAAAAAAATACAAAATTAATAATTTAAAAAAATGTTAAAAAGTATTGTTGCATTATTTTTTTTATGGTATAATAAAGTTGAGTCTATGTAGGAATTGGTCGGTTCCTATTTCTAATAAAAATAAATTTTCAAAAATATGCCTACAAAAAAGAAAAAAGTTGCAAAGAAACCAGTAGCTAAAAAGAAAAAAGTTGCAAAAAAAGTTGTAAAGAAAGCTACAAAGAAAGTTGTAAAAAAAGCAACTCCTAAGAAAAAAGCTGTTAAGAAAGTTGCTAAGAAAAAATAGTTTTTTCTTTTCTCTTCAAAATAAAAACACCCCTATTAATTTAGGGGTGTTTTTATTTTGTTGATTAATTATTATTTTTTTTATATAATAATTTATATAATAAAATGATTGATTAATTGAGATTTCCGCTAGTAGCGGTTTTATGTTTATAAAATATTATGTATTTAGAAAAACTAGAAATTCAAGGTTTTAAGTCATTTGCTAATAAAAATAAATTAGTCTTTTCTGGTCTTTTAGCCAATAAAAAGAGGGGTATTACAGTAGTAGTTGGCCCTAATGGTTCAGGAAAGTCTAATATTGCTGATTCTATTAGATGGGCTTTAGGTGAACAAAGTTCAAAGCTTTTACGTAGTAAAAAAAGTGAAGATGTTATCTTTTCTGGATCTGACAAAAAGGCTCGTTTAAATATGGCGGAAGTATCTTTGTTTTTCAATAATGAAGATAATAATATTTTAAGTTTAAAAAATAATCCTATTGATGTTGAGCTAAAAGAAAATCAAATTAATGGAGAAAGTGATAATATTGATGCTCTATTAATGTCGCCAGAAATTATTTTAACTCGACGAGTTTTTCGTGATGGTAATAGTGATTATTTTATAAACAACAATAAAGTTCGTTTAAGTGATGTCCAAATTTTTTTAGCTAAAGCTAATTTTGGTCAAAAAACATATAGTGTTATTGGACAAGGAATGGTGGAAAACTTTTTAAATACTAGTCCAGCTGAAAGAAAAGTTTTTTTTGACGAAGCTACTGGAGTAAAACAATATCAAATTAAAAGAGATTTATCTTTAAATAAGTTAGAAAATAGTCAGGAAAATTTATCAAAAGTAGAAATATTATTAAATGAAATTGAACCACGTTTAAAAAGTTTAACTCGACAAGTTGGTAAATTAAAAAAACGTCAATTTTTAGAAGAAGAATTATTAAAAAACCAATTAAATTATTATAGTCAAATTTGGCAGGAAATTAGCATAAAACTGAATGATTTTAAGGATAATATTAAAAAAATAGAAAAAACTAAATTAAAATTAGATGAAGAATTGGATGATAAAAAAAGAAAATTAGATAAAATTAATCAGGGCGAAACTATCGGAGAAGAATTTTATGAATTACAAAAAAGATTTTTGTTTTTAAAATCAGAACAAGAAAGGGCCACTAAACAATTAGATAAAATTTTATTAAGACAAAACATTAAAAAAACAGAAAATGAAAATAATGATAATAATGTTCTAAATTCATTAATTACAGAAAAAAATAATTTAATAATAGAAATTGAAAATAATTTAAAAGAATCTGAACTTTTAAAAACTGGTTTTTCAAGTCAAGCGGAATTATCAAAAGTTGAAATGGAATTAAATAATTTAGAACAAGAAAGCCAAAATCAACATCGTGCTTTATCAAAAATTGAAGCTTGGATTGAAATTAAATTAGAAAAACAAGGAAAATTTGATTTATCATTTTTAAATAATCGTTACTCCGAATTAAAAAGTATTATAATTAATACCAATAATCAAAAAGATTTATTAATTGAAGCCATTAAACAACAAGAAAATAAAATTAATGGTATTAAAAAAATTGAAGAAGAATTAGATCAAAAGATTATTAAATTAGAAACCGAATTAAATAGAATAATAATAGAGGAAAACCCCTCAGATGTTAAAAAAATTAATAAAAGTTTACAAAATTTAATTAATAAAATTGATAAAAATACTGATTTACAAGAACTTTCTTTGTTTAAAAAGATAATCTTAGAAATTAAAGTTGATTTAAAAGAATTATTAAATTTTTCTTCAGGTGATGATTATCAATCTAAAATTAAAGATATTAATGAAAAAATTGAAAAATTAAAAACTGAAAAGAAAAAAATAGCTTCTGATATTATAACTTATCAAATAGCTTGTAATTCTGATAAAAACAAAAAAGAAAGTTTAGATCAGGTTTTAAATAACTCCAATCAAGAACTTAAATCGGTTGAAGAAAAAATAAAATTAAATCAAAATGATGATCAAAATAATGATAATGACGATAAAAAAGAAGAATTAGAACAAATAATTAAAGAAACTGATGAAAAAATAAATAATTTAAAAAAAATAATAATTGATTTACGTTCAGCCCGAGATGATTGGCAAAATAAAAAAACAATTATACAAGAAACTTTGCAAAATAAACAAAACAGACTTAATGATATTAATAATAAATTAAATTTAGTAAAAGCTGATTCTATTAAAACTCAATCACGTTTAGAAGATTTGGAAACAGAAATAAAAAATAATGTTTTTTCAGCTTCAGATAAAATATCTCAAGTTGATTTTTTTGAACAAGAAACTGAGTTTATAAAGAAATTTGAAATTGAAAATAATAAAGAAATAGCTGTTTTACAAGCTAAATTAGATAATTTTAATGAAATTCAAGAGAATAAAAAACGTGAATTAATTGAGTTACAAAGAGATATAAAAGAATTAGAAACTCAAATTAATACTACAGGTAATGATTTAAATGATAATAAAATAAATTTAACCAGAGAAGAAACTCATTTAGAAGAATTAGAAAATAATATTATAAATGATAAATTAAATATAGAAAAAATAAAAAATTATAAAAGTTTAGATGATTTTGATACAAATATTGTTCGTGAAGAAATTAGTCGATTAAAAAATCAATTAGAATTAATTGGAGGAATTGATCCAGAAATTGAAAAAGAATATGAAGAAACTAAAAAAAGATTTGATTTTTTATTTGATCAAACTGAAGATTTAAATAAAACTATAAAATCATTAGAAAAAGTTATTATAGAATTGGATGCTTTAATTAAAGATCGATTTGAATCAGAATTTAAAGTTATTTCTGAAAAATTTAATGAATATTTTAAAATTTTATTTAATGGTGGTAATGCTAAAATATTTCCGGTAAAGGATACTGTTTCAGAAGATGAAGAAAAAGGTATTGTTAATGAAAATAATAAAGAGCCATCATCTAAAAATATTAAATTAATAAAGCAATTAAAAAAACATAATGCCGTTGGTTTATCAGGGGTTGAAATTTCAGCTACTCCCCCAGGTAAAAAAATATCTTCTATTAATGTTTTATCTGGTGGGGAAAGAGCTTTAACCGCTATTGCCTTAATTTGTGCCATTATTAGTGCTAATCCATCACCTTTTGTTGTTTTAGATGAAGTTGATGCCGCTTTAGATGAAGCCAATTCTGAAAGATTAGCTAAAATTTTAGATGATTTATCTAATAAAACTCAATTTATTGCTATTTCTCATAATCGCGCTACCATGAAAAAAGCTAATATTTTATATGGTATTACTATGCAAAGTGATGGGGTTAGTAAATTATTAAGCGTGAAATTAGACGAATACAAATACTAGTATTTTTGTTTTTTTATAGAAGCTATTTATTTAAATAGCTTTTATTTTTTTTAAATAATTGTTATAATAATAATATAAAAAAGTAAATTTTATTTCTTATGAATAAAAAAATTTTTGTTGTTTTTATACTTTTTATTTTTTTAATGACTTCGGCTTTAGGCTGTAAAAAGAAGACGGTTGAAGAAAGCACTGATCCAATAAAACTTACTTATTGGCGGGTTTATGATGGTGAAGATGATTTTGATCAAATAATTACGGCCTATAATGCTCTTCATCCCTATATAACTATAAATTATAGAAAATTAAGATATGATGAATATGAAGAAGCATTACTTAATGCTTTTGCGGAAGATCGTGGTCCAGATATTTTTTCTATTCATAATACTTGGATGAAAAAATATGAATCAAAATTAGAGGCTTTACCTAGCCAAACCTCTATGATTTATCAAGTAGAACAAGGAACTATAAAAAAGGAATTGGTTTCCGAAACTCGAATTTCAAATAGTATTACTCCCAAAGAATTAAAACAAAAATTTGTTGATGTCGTTTATTCTGATGTTGTTTTAAATAATAAAATATATGGTTTACCATTATCAGTTGATACTTTGGCTATGTATTATAATCAAAGTTTATTTGATCAGGCTGGTATAGTAAATGTTCCTAAATATTGGAATGCTGAGTTTCAACAAACAATAAAAAAATTAACCAAGCAAGATTCTAAAGGTAATATTACTCAGTCCGGAGTAGCTTTAGGTGCTAGTACTAACATTGAAAGATATAGTGATATTCTTTCAGTCTTAATGATGCAAAATGGAGCTGAGATGATGAGTGATAATGGTCAAATTTTATTTAATACTATTCCAGCTAATTTTAAAGATAGTGAATATAATCCGGGTTTAATGGCTTTAAATTTTTATACTGATTTTGCTAATCCAGTTAAAGAGGTTTATTCTTGGAACAATACTTTAGATAATTCTGTTAATGCTTTTGCTTCTGGTAAACTAGCTATAATGTTTGGCTATTCTTATCATTTAGAGACAATAAAAGCCCTATCTCCTAAATTAAATTTTTTTGTTAGTTCTCTACCACAAATAGAAGGAGTTGATACTCCAATTAATTTTGCTAATTATTGGGTGGAAGTAGTATCAAAAAAAAGCAAGCATGTTAATGAAGCTTGGGATTTTGTTCAATTTTTAGCTAGTGCTGATCAAGTTACTTCATATTTGGAAAAAACTAACAAACCGTCAGCTTTAAGATCTTTAATTTCCAAACAAGCTACTGATGATAATATTGGTGTTTTTGCTAATCAAGTACTTACAGCTAAAAGTTGGTATAAAGGAAAAAATGCTAATTTAATGGAAAATTTTATGAGTCAAATGATAGAAGAAGCTTTGAATAAAACTACGGAAGAAACCATGTCGATTATGAATTTATATGCTAGTCGAATACAACAAACTGTTAATTAAAATATTTTTATGAAAAAAAATAAAGGTATAATAAAATTTTTAGTGATTTTTTGTTTTTTTATAATTAGTACTAATATAGCTTTAGCGAATGCTACCCCTTCTATTGTTCCTCAAGGAAGTGGTTATAATGATGGTAGTTATCAATTAAATGATTTATTAAAAGTAGGAGTAAATATAAGTGAAATAATTTTAGGAATAGTTGGTTCACTGACATTATTAATGTTTGTTTATGGTGGAGTTATGATGTTAATTTCTTCTGGTAATAGCGAACAAGTAACTAAAGCTAAGGGTATTTTAATGGCCGCTATTATTGGATTAATTATTGTTTTTGCTAGTTATACTATAATACAATTTGTTATGAGTGCTTTAGGAATTAATGATTGGACAGGTGATACCTCCTCTATTACTCAGGCTTTTACTATTTTTAAGGTTTAATTTAAGTATTTTTATATGTCAGATTTTGTAAAAAAACCAGTATCTTTAGAACAAGATTCTATCGGTAGTTATATAAAAAAGATTAGGGAAAAACATAATATTGAATTAGAAGAAGTAGCTTTAAATATAGATGTTAATATAAAATATCTGAGAGCCATTGAAAATGGTAATTACAAAGAATTACCAAAAGGAATTTATAGTAAAATTTTTTTTAAAAAATATATTAATTTTTTAGGAATAACTCATAAAAACATTGTTAATGATTTTGTTAAAGAACAAAATCGTAATCAAAATTTTGAAAGTAATATTTTTTTTAATAAAGTTGTTGATTGGAAAAATTTATTATCCTTACCTAAAGTAATTAGAAATTTTTTAATATTTTTTGCTATTGTCGTTTGTTTTGTTTATTTATTTCTTTACTTTAAAAATGTTTTTGCTCCACCTTTTTTAGAGGTTAATCATCCTCAAGAAAATCAAATATTAACTGATTTTTTTGTAAATGTTTCGGGTCAAACTGAACCAGAAAGTGAAGTAAAAATAAATGATCAGTTAATATTAATTGATAATGACGGAGATTTTTCGGAAAATATTCATTTAAAATCAGGTGTTAACGCTATTACAATTATTTCCAAAAAAAAACATAGTAAAGAAAATACTATAACTAGACAAGTTTTAGTGGAAACTTCTAAATAATTAAAAATAAAATTATGTCAGTTAGTAATAAAAACAATTTATTAAATGTTGATTTTTTAATTGATAAAATAGTTGCAAATAATAATGATAAAATAGCTGATTTAGGTTGTGGTAGCTTTGGTTATTTTGTTTTTCCTTTAGCTAAAAGAATAGGTAAACACGGCAAGGTCTATGCAGTTGATATTATAAAAAATAATTTAGAATCAATAAAAAATATAGCTCGGACTGATAATTTAACCCAAATTGAAACAATTTGGAGTAATTTAGAGGTCTATAATGGAACTAAAATACCAAGTGAATCACTTGATGCTGTGTTGTTAGTTGGGCTTTTACATCAATCTAATAAACATCTTGATATTTTAAAAGAATCTGTTAGAATGTTAAAAACCGGAGGACGGTTATTAATTGTAGAATGGAATGAAGATGATTTTGTTTTTGGTAATAGTGATATTAAACGTATTAGTCGAAATAAGATAAAAGAAGATTTAGCTCAATTTTCGTTAACTATGAAAGAAGAATTTTCAGCCGGTGAGTATCATTATGGATTATTATTAATAAAAAATTAAATAAAAAAATTATATGTTGAATTTATTATCCTTTAATTATTGGTTTGATTTAAGCCCTGAACCATTTATGTTCTTAGCTAATATTGTTATAGTTGCTTTTTTAGGTTTATTATTAATAGGTGGAATATTATTTTTAATTTTACAGAAAAAAAATAAACTTTATAAAGTTCTTTTTGGAAAAATAAATAATTTTTGTTTTATTAATTTGATTATTGGAGTTTTATTATTCTTTTTTTCTTGGCAAGAAGCTTATTTCTTATCAGCTCGTTTTTGGTATTTATTATGGTTAATTATTATGGTCGTTTGGCTTTTAGAAATAAGAAAAAAGAATGGTAAAATTTCTGATTTACGGGATAAAAGAAAAAAACGTC